>JAANMU010000058.1_pt1 | contig 126329 bp, 95 predicted proteins | sample 7279701 | NCBI WGS metagenome assembly JAANMU01 (sample SAMN14094539, study PRJNA606508) | bioreactor metagenome | isolation source: A lab-scale SPAN reactor treating ammonium-rich wastewater day 57 | place: Ireland: Galway | collected 2017-03-13
GGTGGTGGCGGCGGAGGTGGGCAGTATCACTACAGCCCGGCCTACGACCACCTCCCCAGCGACGAGGAACTCGAACGCGAAGCCGCGGAGCTCGAAAAGATTGCTGCCAAGGTCGGGCCCCTGTCCGAAGAACACCATCTGACCATCACCGAACTTCAGCGCATGGAGATTGACGAGATCTTCAAAGTCGCTGAGGACGAAGGCCTCGAAGACTACCACCAGACCCCCAAGCAGGATCTGATCTTCAAGATTCTCAAGGCCCGGGCAGCACGACTCGGGATCATGTTCGGCGAAGGCACGCTCGAAATCATGCCCGACGGGTTTGGTTTCCTGCGCAGCCCCGAGCAGTCATACCTGCCCGGACCGGACGACATCTACGTCAGCCCCAGCCAGATTCGACGCTTTGGGCTCCGCAAGGGAATGACCGTGCGTGGTGCAATCCGTCCGCCGAAGGAAAGCGAGCGGTACTTCGCGCTTCTCAAAGTCGAAACCGTCAACGGCCGCAACCCAGCCAAGATCCACGACATCGTGAACTTCGAAGACCTGACCCCGCTGCATCCCGAAGAGCGATTTGTGATGGAAACCACGCCCGATGAGATCGAAATGCGAATCGTCGATCTTGTCGCCCCGGTCGGGAAGGGACAGCGTGCCCTCATCGTCGCGCCGCCTCGCACAGGCAAGACGGTCCTGCTTCAGAAGATGACGCGCGCGATCACCAAGAACTACCCGAAAGTCAGAATCATCGTGCTTCTGGTCGACGAAAGACCCGAGGAAGTCACGGACTTCCGTCGGCACACTGCTCCCGAAGTCGAAGTTGTGGCATCGACTTTCGACGAACAATCCAGTCGCCACGTCGCAGTGGCCGAGGTCGTCATCGAGAAGGCCAAGCGCATGGTCGAGTTTGGTGACGACGTCGTGATCCTGCTCGACTCCATCACGCGCCTGGCGCGGGCGTACAACTCCGAAATGCCGCACTCGGGCAAGATCATGACCGGCGGCCTCGACTCCAACGCCCTTCAGCGCCCCAAAAAGTTCTTCGGTGCTGCCCGCGCGATTGAACGCGGCGGTTCGCTGACCATCATCGGCACCGCACTGGTCGATACCGGGTCGAAGATGGACGAAGTCATCTTCGAGGAGTTCAAAGGCACCGGTAACTCGGAGTTGCACCTTGATCGCCGCTTGGTTGAGAAGCGCATTTACCCGGCCATCGATGTCGCGGCCTCGGGCACGCGGCGCGAAGAACTCCTCATGGACCCGAAGGAACTCGAACTGGTCTACCGCCTGCGCAAGGTGCTGGCCGACATGAACGTGGTCGAAGCCATGGAACTGCTCAAGGCAAGGATGAAGAAGGTCAAGACCAACGCGGAGTTCCTGATGACCATGGCCATGGGATGACCCCCCTGTTTCAGGAGATTATGCACTCCCACGTAGCTTGTGATATATTCGGCTTCCAGACGGGCACCATTGGCCCGCGGGAGGCAGTGTGGTACTCTCGCATCGGGTTGTCTTCCGATGGATTGTGCCCGTGGTCGCGGCGGGTTGGTCTGGTGCGCTCATCCTTGCCGGGATGTGGGTGATTCTTGAGGCCGCGACCCGATGGCCGATCTTGTACGTACCACTGGTCGCCGGCGGGACATCGCTGCTCTCGGCCGGAAACGTCGTCTTTCTCGCGGGTGTGGCGGATCGCCTGTTCCCCAACGCTCGCCTTGCGATTGTCGAATGGCTGGAGATCATCTCGTGCCTCATGTTCTTTCTCAGTTCGGTCGCTTGCCTCGTTACGCTGGCCTTCGCCTGATCGCGACGGTCGGAGCAGTCCTCTGCCTCACGACTCACTTAGACGCGCAAGTGCAGCCAACCATCGCACCCGAGATGCACGCCTCGCGGGCGATTCAGCAGCACGCCATGCTCGAATTGCGAATGCAATCCAAACCCACGCCCGACGACTTTCGCATTGCCATGCTCACCCTCGAACTGGCACGCGACCTGTCGCCCAATGATGCTGAGCTGGCGCGATCGATCGCGGCTGCGGCCTGGTCAACCGGGCGGGCTGACCTGCTCATCGAAGCAACGCGAAACCTCGTCAAACTCGATCCATCGGACACCGTCGCACAACTCCGACTCATCACCGCCACCATCGCGCAGCTCCAGACAGCAGAAGCCCGACTGTCGGCCTATGAGCGGTTCCTCGGCCCGGCAGGAGCATCGCTCGATCCATCCATTCGAAGCCGCCTTGCGCTCGACGCGGCCCTGCTGTATCGCGAGCGCGGCGAGGACGAACGCTTTGTCGATGCACTCAATCGAGCGATCGCGCTCGATGGAACCAACAAGGCAGCTGCCCAACTCGCGCTGACGTTTTACACAAATCAAACCGTGGACCCGATCGGCGCCTTCGAACTGCAACTCAACCTTCTTTACGCCGACCCGCTGGATCCGAATGTGCATCAATCGCTTGCTAATGCACTGGCGCTCGAAGGCGCGATGAACGAGTCGCTGCGGTTCCACAACCACGTCATTCGCCTGGCAACACTCGAAGGACGCTTTGGCGAAGCACTCGAGATGGAATCTCTTGCGCTGGCGTGGCAGTTGCGTGGTGGTGAACCGCTGCTCGACGCACTCGAAGCAAGACTCGCTCGGCAACGCCGCGAAGCCCAGGAGCAACGCGTTCTTGCCATTGAGAGAGACTTACCACTCGACAACCTTGTCGACCCAAAAGATGTCCGCCTCGACCCTGACAAGGACAAACTTCGCATCCTGCTCGGGCTTGCGCTCGACAGGCCCGAAGTCGTACGTGCAGCGCTGAGCGACTTGACGAACTCGATCTTCTTCGCTGCTCAGCGCCTCATGGATCCTGCCACTCGACCCGCAGGCATGTCCGAGGAACAAGGTCTCTCGCAGCTGATCGGCATGCTGGTGGAACTTCAGTTGTATCGATTGTGGGCGAACCTCGATCGCGAACAGGTCGATTCGGATCTTGATGTGCTGCGCGAGCGCGCGGTCGGCGATGTGGACACGCTCCTTGAGCCCCTCAAGCCGTGGCTTCTGCTCCGCGACGGAAAGCCCGAAGAAGCCATCGAGTTCACCATGTCACGCCGAGGAACCATCGGCAGGCTCGCAGAGATCGCAGCCGCTCTTGCGATGATCGAGCTCGACCGAAAGACCGAAGCCTCAGCAATTCTCATCGACGCATCGAGGCCTTTGGCCCTGTCGTCGATCGGCGCGTGGTGCCGACAGATGGCCCTATCACTCGACTCGAAGGCGAAGATTCTCTCCCCGACGGGTCGTGCCCTGGGCACGCTCTCAAACGAAGTCCCAAGATTCATTGACGACATGATTGTCGACCCGAGCACGTTCATGTCGCTGCGCATCGAGACGGATCATCGCAGCCTCGGACCGATCGATCCATTCACGGTTCGTGTCAGGCTACGTAATCTGTCGCGAATCCCTCTCGGCGTCGGGTCCGATCGCCCGCTCAATAGCCGCATCCTTCTCCAACCCCACCGCGACAACAACACAGCATACTTTGCGGGGATTCTGTTCCCGGAAGTCATCGAACTCGATCGCCGCCTTCGACTCAACTATCTTGAGTCCATTGAAGTCGAGGTGCCCGTCGATCTTGGTGCGACCGGCTACGTCATGAGCCTCAACCTGCTCTTCAATCATCGCATGCGCTGGCGCGCGTTACAGGGATTTCGTATCGGCCGACTCGGATCATTCGTTCCAGGTCCGTTGTGTCTGAGCGACGAGACCTTCGCTGTCGAGAAAATCATGGCCCCCGAACGCGCGCTGCTCAGAGGCGTCGAAGTCGACATCCTGACCGTTCGCATTCGCACCGCGACCACGGCACAACTCCCCCACCTAGCCCAACTCGTCAGAAGCCTCATGCTCGGCTGGCCGGACCCGAATCAGCGCAGACCCGACCCGCTTGCCGTTGTGCTCGCCGAAACAGTCACCCTGCGCATGCGGGACGGCCAGCCCATCGAACAACTCTTGCTCGCATCAATCATGCCGACCGAGCCGCTCGACCCCTCCATGACACGATTCGATCAGGTTGCGGTGTTTGTGCCACAGCAGCCCGACTTTCGTGACCAGCCTCACGCTGCGCTGATCGAAGCGATGGTCCTTCTGACTCGGGTCCGCAACGCCGACGATCCGTTCATTGAGTTTGTCCAGACCAGTCCGGACCCGCGTCTGGTCGAACTTGCAGGGCTTGTGCGCGAGCGACTCGAACAATCTCGCCCATGCATCGCGCGAGCGAAACATCCGGCGGAGTTCCTGCCTCGCGCCCTAAAGCAATAGCACGCGCGAGCCACGGAAGGATTTGAAGATCCTGCACGACGAGCAGACCATTCCGTCATCCGAACAGAGAGCCGCAAGGGCGCGGCGCATTGTCAGCTTTGCCATCGGAATTCTGCTCGTGGCGGCCGCAGTCTGGGCGGTCATGGGTGGCCAGAACGCACTCGATGAACTCTCGACCCGCATCGCCGACGCGCCGATCCACCTCAAACTGCTCACCGTCGCACTGCCCATCCTCAATTGGACGCTGATCTCAATCTCGTTCTGGCTGTTGTCGCGGCGATACGGAGTCGTCCGCATCGGAGAAATGCACGCCTTGATCGGGAGCGCATGGCTCCTGAACTACCTCCCGATGAGGCCCGGCATGATCGGGAGAATCGCCTATCACAAATCTATCAACAGCATTCGTGTTACCGATTCCATTCGCATCACCATCACCAGCGTGGTGTTGACCGCGGTGGCCGTCTGTACGCTGCTTTGCTTGAGTCTCATCGCACTCGACCTGCGCTCCGAGATTGCCTGGTTAGTGCTCGCCGCGCCGGGGATTGGCCTTCTCATCATCGGAGGCGTCATTGCTGTGCGCACCCGATCGGTGTTCTCTCCGGTCGCTGCGATCACACTCGCAACGGCAGTGCGGTTCTTCGATATTCTTACGTGGGTCGCACGCTACGCTGTCGTCTTTGCTCTGATCGGTGAACCACTGACCATCGCGCAGGCGGCGCTCGTCACCGCTGTCAGCCAGGTCGCGATGATGATCCCGCTGGCAGGCAATGGGCTGGGTATCCGCGAATGGGGCATCGGTTTAACGGTTCCCTTGGCATCGGGTGCGGCTTCAAGTGTCGGACTGACAGCGGACCTGCTGAACCGGGCAGCCGAACTCATTGTGGCGGTTCCAGTTGGGCTTGCGTCGGCGGGAATCCTGCTTCATGCGCACCAAAAACGAACTCGCAACCAGAAAGACCTCCAGTTGGGGCCCGATCCGGCCGATCCATCCATGCGTATTGATTGACAGAGCAGCGTCATGGTCAGCAAGATTGAACAGGACCACCAACGATTCCGGCAAATTGTGCGCGGTCGCATCCGCAAGGATCTACGCCGATTCCTGACACGAGACGAACTGATTGGCCGCGAAGGCAAACGAGCGGTTTCGATCCCGATCCACGACATCGACATCCCCACTTTCCGGTACGGCGATAACTCTTCGGGCGTGGGGATGGGCGAGGGCGAGGAAGGCGACGCTGTCGGGCAACAACCTGGCGAAGGGCAAAACGCCGGTGGCGAAGAAGAGGGTCGTCACCTGCTCGAAGTGGATGTAGATCTCGACGAGCTTGCCGACATACTGGCTGAGGAACTTGAGCTCCCGCGCATCAAGCCCCGTGGCGAACATCGCATCACCTCGATCCGTGACAAGTACTCCGGCATCCGCCCGGTCGGACCCGCAGCCCTTCGCAACTTCAAACGCAGTTACAAAGAAGCCCTCAAGCGACAACTCGCGATGGGTGACTATGACCCCGCAAACCCGATCATCATTCCTGTGCGGGAGGATCTGCGGTTCCGCAGCTGGAACGAGGTCAAGAAACCGCAGTCCAACGCGGTCATTGTCCTCATGATGGATGTCTCAGGCTCGATGGGTGAGGAGCAGAAGCAGCTCGTTCGTTTGCAAGCGTTTTGGATCGATACTTGGCTTCGCCGTAACTATGAAGGAATCGAGACACGCTATATCGTTCATGATGTGCGTGCTGCCGAGGTCGACAAGAAGACGTTCTTCACGATGCGTGAAGACGGAGGCACGCGCATCAGTTCTGCCTATGCGTGCTGCCACGAACTGCTCGACGCCCACTACGACCCTGAAGCGTGGAACACTTATCTGTTCCACTTTTCCGATGGTGACAACTCATCCGAGTCTGACAATCGACTGTGCATCAAGATCCTCGATGAACAACTCATCCCTCGGTGCAATTTGTTCGGGTATTGCCAGGTTCATTCCGCGTATGGATCGGGCAACTTCATCAACGTACTTCATGAAGCGTTCCCGGATGGGAGGCGTGATGAAGACGGCCAGCGTCTGATTACCAGTCGCGTCAATCAGAAGGCGGACATCTACGATTCGCTCAAGACGTTTTTCCAGGCCGGACGGTGAAGCTTCCTTCGTCGTTGAGGTCGTCTGAAGATCATGGGACTCACGGGTGATCGCATTCACGATCTATGCCGCGCTGGTTGCGTTCTTCGCTGCTCGTTGGCGCAGGACATTGCGCGGATTTGTGGTCGTGGCGCTGGCCGACGCGTTGCTCGTGGGTGTGGCTTGGTTGCACCTCCAGATTCCTGAGCTCGAGGAGCAGGGGTTCAGACTCGCTGCCAACATCAACATTCGACCGTTCCAGGCGATTCTGTATCCGTACATTGCAGTGATCGCGGTGGTTGGGCTGTTTGTCGCCTCACTGCCGCGCCACGCCCCGGTCGAGAGTTGCGGGCACTGTCGCTATGACCTGTCCGCGCTGATTGAAGAACCGGGACCACTGATCTGCCCCGAGTGTGGGCGTCGCCATGTGCGAATTGGCTCGAAGGAGCATCGGCAGTCGGGTACGCTGCGATCAAACTACCGCGAGAGTGATTTCGTCGCCATTGACATGCTGCGTCCTGAAGAGCGTTCCTGACGAAGTTTGCTGCTGAACTCCCGCCGTTCCCCTGCCCGCAGCGAACTATGCACATACGATGCCCTGTGAGTGACTTCGTACGCATCACAGACGTTTCGCCGCGCGACGGGCTGCAGAACGAACCTGTGCCGATATCGACAGAGCGCAAACTTGAACTCATCGGCGCTCTTGTGCGCACTGGTGTGTCGGAAATCGAACTGACGAGTTTCGTCAGCCCCAAATGGGTACCCCAATTGTCCGATGCGGCCGAGGTGCTCGAACGTGCTGCCGGGATGCGCTCAGACACCGTTTGCTTTAGCGCTCTCATCCCAAACGAAAAGGGGCTCGAACGAGCACTCGAGATTCGGGATCGCACCCTATGCCTTGATAAAATCGCAGTCTTCACTGCTGCCAGCGAAACCTTCACACAGCGCAATACCAATACTTCAGTCGATGGCACGATCGATCGTTTTCGTCCTGTGGTGGACATGGCGCGGCAGGCAGGACTCACGGTGCGCGGGTATGTCTCGTGCGCGATCGCGTGTCCATTCGAGGGCCCGATCGCACCCGAAGCGGTGGTCCATGTAGCAGCTCGGCTGCTCGCGCTGGGTGTAGACGAGATCGATCTGGGCGACACGATCGGTGCTGGAACGCCAGATTCGATTGCTCACCTTATCGACACAATGTTCGGCCGCCTCGGACCTTGCCGCGAGACCGATCTGGACGAACCGTGCCTGACCCTGCACCTGCACGACACGCTCGGTCGAGCTGCTGCATGTGTGCGCAAGGCCTTGGAACTTGGCGTGCGATCATTTGACTCGAGTGCAGCCGGTCTTGGCGGGTGCCCGTACGCGTCGACCTTGACGTCGCGCGCTCCGGGCAATATCGCAACTGACACGCTTGTGCGCACGATTGAGGAAGCTGGCTACAACACGGGAATCAACCACGCTGCGCTTGCCGATGCGTCGTCCATCGCGAGGTCCATTGTCTCGGAGGCGCATTGAGATGATTCGCATTGAGGATTCCGCTGCTGTGCGCACAATCGTGATCTCACGCCCGGAGAAGCGCAATGCGCTCACGACTGCGATGCTTCGCGAACTTGAGCATGCGTTCGCAGTGCCCGATTCGATCCGCGCGGTGGTTTTGATTGGTGAGGGCCCGGTGTTCTGCGCCGGGTTTGATCTCTTCGAGGATGCACCCGATGCCGAACTGCGCTCGCTGCGGGCCCAGTTGTCGGGCTTGGCGGCGGTGCTGTCGGCAATGCGAAGCAGCCATGCAGCGATTGTGGCGGGTGTTCAAGGTGCGGCTGTGGCTGGCGGATGTGCGCTGCTTGGCGGCTGCGACCTTGTGATTGCGGACCGCGCAGCCAAACTCGGCTATCCGGTGGTGCGACTGGGCATTTCGCCGGCAGTCACTGGTCCATACCTGCGGCAGTCGGTGGGCGACGGAAGCGCGCGATCGATCATGCTTGATCCGATGCTGCTCACGGCGGACGCTGCACATGCAAAGGGGCTTGTATCGCAAGTGGTGAACGATGCAGCGGAGGTCGCGACTGCGGTGTATATCGCCGCCGGGCATCTGGCGAGCAAGCCCGGCCTCGCCATCGCCGAGACACGACGCTGGCTCAATGTGCTTTCGCCGATGGGTGATTGGGCTGAAGTCGCACGCGATGCGTCGCTAGCGGCTCTTGATCGTGATACTTTCGTACGCCTTCAGCAGGAGGTCTGGAACAGATGAGTGATTTAGCACTGCTCGAATTTGACGCGCCACGAGCAACGCTCAGGCTCAACCGACCACAACAGCACAACGCGCTCTCACTCGACTTGCTTGCTGCGTTGCACGCGCGAGTCGATGAACTTGATGAGCGTGACGACATCTCGGTGCTGACATTGACCGGCGCCGGGAGAAGTTTCTGCGCTGGGATGGATCTCAAGCAGGTGCTTCGCACGAAAGGAACCGAGTGGCAAGGGTCAGCGGTGCTCGAATCGCTTGCACAGTTTACGCTGAGGCTTCGATCGCTCCCCATGGTTGTTGTCGCGAGCGTCAATGGCGCGGCGATTGGTGGCGGGTGTGGCCTGGCGTGTGTTGCGGATTTTGCGATCACGCACGCGGACGCGAAAGTTGGCTTACCTGAAGTTGATCTGGGCTTGTGCCCGGCGGTGGTCGCGCCGTGGGTGGTGCGAAAGCTTGGGGCGGGGCGCGCGCGGCGGGTGCTTTTGAGCGGAGGAGTGATGAGCGGTGCCGAGGCACACGCCATCGGGTTGATTGATCATTGCGCACCCTCACGCGATGAACTTGCGGAACTGACGGCTCAGGTTACCAGCCGTCTCGCGGCGGGCAGTGCGGGCGCGCTTCGGGCGACCAAGGTTCTCTTGAACCGGCTTGACGGGTCGCTCGACGCAGCGAGCGTGCTCGAAGGTGCGCAATTGTCGGCCCGGGTGCTGGCGACGCCGGAAGCACAGGCGGCTTTGGCTTCGCGGTCGAGTTAGCTCGGGGTTTCGGGTTTGAAGATGCGGAAAAGCCGCTGCGGCGCGGACGGCGGAGTGGTTGGTTGTCCTATCGAATTGTCTCGTCTGGCTCAATCACTTGAAATCACAAGGTAGCCCGGACCCAATACTGGTCTAGAGCCGTTCAAGCGGATCGCATGTGGCGACCTTGATCGGATTTGGGTAGCCGCTTTGCGGCTGGGGAAAGGAAGGACGATGCACGCTCGAACGGGTCAAGAACGCACACTGTTGATGGCAAGGGACATGGCAGGAGTTTCATTGCTGCGGGGCACGGGTGGGGTTGCGGGCGCGAGGCAACGCCGAAGAGCAGTGTTCATGGGCGTACTGGTGGCGGCATTGTCTGGCGGTGCGCTAGCAGGGCTTATGCCGAGCGAAGCGCCGGTCGCGCGCGTGGTGGCCGAACCCACCGCTGCGGAGCGGCTTGCCTGGATCGAAGCCGAACTGGAGAAAGCTCGCGTCGAGGCCCGCACACCTGGAGCGGGCGTTGCGGTCATCGTTGATGGCAAGATTGTGCTGTCGCGAGGGTTCGGGTTGGCCGATGTCGCATCGGGACGCGAAGTCACGGCGGATACTCGCTTCGCGGTTGGCTCGACGACCAAGGCATTCACGGCAACACTGTGCGTGATGCTGGCAGAAGAAGGCGCCATGAGCCTTGACGATCATCCACGCAAGTACCTTCCTGAGTTCGCCATCGCGGACGCGGAGGCTGATGAGAAGGTAGCGATCCGTGATTTGCTGTGCCACCGCACGGGGCACGCAGCAATGACTCAGGTTTGGTACGGTGTCGAAGGGTTGTCGCGCGAAGATGTGCTGAAGTGCTATGCGAAGGCCGAGCTGCTGCACCCGTTCCGATCGGCATGGAACTATTCGAACGAATCTTTTCTTGCGGCAGGGCTGGCGAGCGCAGCGGCGGCAAAAACCGACTGGGACTCATTGCTTGCGGCGAGGCTCTTGAGGCCACTGGGCATGACAGGTGCGAACTCGACGCTCGCGGCGGCGAAGGCCGATGCGCTTATGGCAACGGGGTACTACCTTGACCCAACCAGCGATGCGATGGAAGTGCATCCGATGCGCTCAATTGACCACGTCGCACCTGCGGGCTCGATCAATGCGAGTGCGGCTGACATGGCGCGCTGGGTGTTGTTGCAACTCGGACGCGGGACGATCGATGGAAAGCAACTGCTTGCGCGCGAGAGCATAGAGGAAACGTGGAAAACGCACAGTCAAATGACCGGGTCTATCGGCTATGGACTGGGCTGGATGATCGCTGATTGGGAAGGGAAGCGTTTGATCACGCACGCTGGCGGAATCGACGGCTTTACCGCAGAGGTTGCATTTCTACCTGATGAGAACTTTGGCGTTGTGATTCTGACCAATCACTTTGGCACTCCGTTTGCGCAACAAGGTCGCGAGATTGCGCTGCGCGGCATGTTCAAGGACCTGCCCGGTGAGGTGGCCGATACGCCGAGCGAGGAGAACTTTGATCGCATGCTCGGCATGTACATTGCTAACTTCGGGCCGTTCAAAGATGCAGAGATGCCGGTGAGCGTTCAGAACGGGCGGCTGGCGGTGCTTGTTCCAGGGCAGACGACGTACGAACTTCGGGCCCCGGGCGCGGATGGAAGGCGTCCATTCGCCTTGACCGATGCGATTGCGGTGACCTTCAACGAAGACAAGGACGGGAGCGTGTATTCGTTCACGTTTCATCAGGGCGGGATGAACTTTGAGGTGTTCAAGCAGGGCGCGAGCGCACCGCTCGACATTGATCTGGCAGAGGCTAGCGAACTGTGCGGCGTGTATCGCATCGATGCTGGCGGGCCTCAGATCGATGTGGACGTGCGCTTAGAGAACAACCGCCTCGCGGTCAATGTGCCAGGGCAGATGGTGTATTCGTTATACGCGCCCGATGCGGATGGATGGTGGGTGTTTCGTGCGACGGACATGATTCGGGTACGGTTTGACCGCGATGGTGATGGAAACGTCGTCTCGATGACGGAGCGGCAAAGCGGCAACGACGTCGTGATGAAACGAGTTGGAAATCTCTCTGATCAGCCGCAGCTTCCAAGTGTCGCCGAATTAATGGCACTGATTGCCGAGACGCTTGACGCCGAGGGCCGCATCAAGTCGCTTGAAGTTTCGGGAGCAGTCATCGCCCGACATCAGGGACTTGCTGGCACGCAATCGCTGCTGTCAGATTTGAGCGGACGAGTTCGGTATCACAGCGACTACAAGCAGGGCCGCGTGTCCGACTCGTGGGTCGGGGCGAGCGGCGGAACGAGTCGTGTGTACGCTGTGGCGGAAGATATGCCGATGACTCCGGGCATGTGCTTTGGTCTGTTGCAGCAGACGCCGCTCTTCTGGATGCGTGATTGGCGTGAACAGTTCGAGCGGGTGCGCGTTGTCGGGAAAGAGCAGCGTGAGGGTGGCGAGGCGTACGTTGTGCATTGCTCACGCCAGGGATGGCCAGCGACGATCATTGAAGTGGATGTGTCGACCGGAAGACTGCGGCTGATAAGGGTCACGAGCGAAAATTATCTCGGAATGCCAGTGGAGATCGAGACGAAGCTGGATGACTGGAGGCCGGTCGAGGGTGTGATGATGGCGCATCGATGGGAATCGAGCGTGGCGATGGCCGGTTCGAGCGTGGCGCACTATGAAACGGTGCGTGCCAACGTGCCAGTGATGGATGCGACTTTTGAAGTGACGCCTCGCGAGTAACGCGAGCACTCGATTCGTGTGTAGCATTCAAATGAAGAAGCCCCGTCATTGATATGACGGGGCTTTCATTTCGAACGCAGTGTTTCGCTGCAGAGCGACGATCACGCACGACGGCGGCGGGCTGCCATCAGGCCTCCGATGCCGACAAGCGCGAGCGTGCTCGGCGAAGGAATGATGCGATAGGACAGGAAGTCGCCCGCGACCGAAGCAGTGTCCCAGTCGGTCGTTGCGAAGTCACTGCGGCTCAAGTGGTCGACGCCCGGAGGGTTGCCGACTCCGCCAGAAGAAGCGACATCGAACATGATCTTGTCACCGACACTGACACCGAGCGATGCGAGCGAGACAGAGAAGACCTGCCGCCCGGCTGCGTGCTGTGAGTCGTCGGAGGAGGTCAGGCCGTCGATCAGATCCCAGTTGGCACCGTCATGCGACCACAACTGCCCACCAACGCCGCTGCCGTTATCGTTTGCCCATGTGCCGATCCAGTGACTGATGGACTGACCGCCCCAGTTGATGTTGCGACCCCACGGGTTGTTGCCTGCGACTCCCGCACCGGTGTTGATGCCGACCACGTAGGTGCCCCAGTTGGTAGCATCGAGGTCTGCCCCGGTCTGAATGCTGATGTAGAGGTTATTCGCATCGTTGGTCACTGTGACGCTGATAATGTCGAGGTGATTGAAACCCTGCGACGCGAAGAAGTCGTGCAGGTCGCCACCTGCGAGGTGGTTTCCGCTGTTGTCGTTGTAGACGTCCGCCGCTGCGACTCCTGCGGCGAGCGCCAGCACTGCCATTGCCATCTTCATACTCTGACTCCTCTCTCAATCAACGAAACTTGAGTTGTATGCCCAAAGCCGCGGAACCGAGCACATCGCCGGCCGCGAGCGGCAGAGCCCAAACCAACATGGTACAGCGAAATGCCGAAGATGCAACGCAAATCGCAATCGGATTCGTGTGAAATTCACAAGAATTCAATCAGTTCCGAACAGGAATTTCAGCGCATCGGGAAACCGCTCGGCCCATGCGGCTTCATTGTGGCGGGCTTCGGGAACGATCACAAGCCGAACGCGATGCGGGTTCGCTCCTGATTCAGTGAGCCTTGCGTGAGCAAGTCGGGCCCATCGTTGGAGACGATCGTTGCCCAGTTTGACATTGGGCGAGTCGCCGAGCTCGCGGCCGCCCACTCCAATCGAGACTTTTGCAGGCCACAAGTCCGTGCGGGCAAACAGTGAAGTCGCTTCGGCGCTGCGTTCCTCGACCGATGAAACGCTCTCGATCAGCAGACGTCCGAAAACTCCCGGGTTGGTGGTGGCGATGTAGATGCTGATGACGCCGCCGAGTGATGACCCTCCGATGCCCGTCTGGTTGGCATCCTTCGACACACGAAAAGCCCGCTCCACGCGCGGCTTGACTTCAGACATGAACCACCTGCCAAACTCGGCACCCGCCGGCGTAACACCCGGCAACACATCGAATGGCAGGTACTCGGCGATGCGGTGACTCCCAGCGTGCGGGATGCCGACGATGATCATCGGCGGGATTGCACCTTGTTCGATCAGGCGCGAGGCCGTCTCATCCACCTGCCACTCCTCGGGCCCGCCCGGTGCCCGATCAAAGAGATTCTGCCCATCAAACATGTAGAGCACGGGGTACTGGCGGTTGACGTTCTCGGCGTTGTCATAATCCGGTGGCAGCCAGACGATCAGGTCGCGCATCATGCCCGCGGCGGGGCCTGCACCGCCTGCGACCTGAAGGCGGCGCACTGTACCAACGACTGTCAAATCGCGATACTCGGTGGTCTGCCGCCCGCTGGCAATGTCGCGTGGGCTGCGAAAACGAGGCACTTGGAACTCGATAACCGGGCGGGAGCCATCAGCGAAATCTGACGCCTTAATGCGGGGCAGCACGCGATTATTGATATCGTTGCCATCCGGATCGGTCTCGACATAGTCCCACGACCCGAGCGTGAATTTGAACTGGATTGTGCCATCGTGTGTGAATTGCTCGAACACATACTGCCACCGGCCGTCGGATCGAGGTGACATTTGGAACTCGCGCTTGGCCGGATCCCACCCGCCGACGTTCGAAGCGAGAAACATCGGTCGTGCGTCCGATGCCATGCGCGTGGTGTCATCAACAACGATCACAAATCCCTGAGGCAAGGTTTCGGGTTGGACGAGATCATCGATGAATATGAGAGCTGCCTCTGCCGGAGGATGCGAGGTCAATAGAGTCACAACGAGGCTGGCAATGAGCATTGATCTGAGCATGGCAGGATCGTAGATCATTCGTGGGGGAACAGGCTTGTATTCATGGCAGGTATTTGGGAGGAAGATCGCTCTTCCCACGCCGCAAAAGAAGCATCGCCCGCGTCGATTGGACACGGGCGACGGGGTCTTGTCGGTTTCAGTCAGGTCAATGTGCCCGACATGGAATCATGACCTCAAGGGCAGCCTTGGCTGAAGATGTTGAGGTAGAACTGAACATCGAAGAAGTCGAAGAGACCGTCATTGTTCATGTCAGCAGAAGGGTTCTGAGCGGAGAAAGCTGCGAGGAAGTTCTGGACGTCGAAGAAATCGAGCACGCCGTCTCCGTTGCGGTCGGCCAAACAGGGTTGAGCCGTAGCACTGAGGTTAACGTACTGTGTGCCTGCGACGTTGTTGAAGTCGATCGCGGAGACTTCGCCGAGATTGTCGGCTGATGGCAGACCACCGATGACCTGATTCGAGACAAACCCGAAATCGCCGCTCGAAATCCAGCCGGCCATAAGAATGTCCTGCGTGCCGTCCCAGCCGAGTTCGGTGAGATCGATGCAGAGTTCGATGCCGGTATTGACATCTGCAGCACCATCTGCACTCGATGACGACACGCCAGCCACGTTGGAGTTGTTGATCGAACCCTGAACCAATCCGTTCGCAGGGCGATCGGACGGAAGTGCGGAGCCCTGAAGAATCTCCAACCCCAGTTCTGATGAACGACGCGGGCCATACTCAGCGAACAGATTTGCGCTGAATCCGTCCTGCTGGTCGAAGCGAGGCCCGGAGAAGTTGATGAGTTCTACCGCGTTGGGCACTGCGTTGCCCTGTCCATCGGTGACCGAGCCACCGAAGTAACAGCCATAGTCAGCCTGAAGCCCGAAGAAAGGATCAACCAGCGGGGAAGTGCGAAGCACAGCACAATCGATGTAGTTGATGAGGTTGCCATTGCCCCCGTCGACGCCATTGTTGATGTTCATCCAATAGTCGGCGGTGAAGGGACTGTCGAAGGTCACACCCGCCATGCGGTTGAGCCCACCGAAAGAGATGTCAACGTTGTCATTGCGGAGCGTGCTTTGGCCGCCCGGCCGAACATCAAAGAACAGGCTCAGCTTGTTGTAGTTGACTTCCATGTTGCCGCCAATGAAGACGTACAACTTGCCTGCGTTGGTATCGATGTAGGAGCGGACATTGTTGATTTCAGAGCCGTATGCCCAGTTGGCATTGGGCGCGACCGGAGAGGCCTGCGACGGGCTGCCGATAACGCCTTCGACGTTCGAGTTGTCGATCGCGAGGGCGTAGTTGGAGGCGACGACGCCAGCATTGGCAGCCCCGTAGCCTGCGATGGTGCCGAGTTCGTCGACCGATCCAGTCGTCGAGCCGGACCACAACCGTGGCTGTCCGCCGGTCGAATCAACGGAAACCAGGAAATCGGCCCCGAAGTTCGAGTCGAATGTCAGGCCGCTCTGGGCGTTGATGATGAACGCCCCCGCACCGGAGCCGCCGCCGAGCGTGTTGAGCCCAGTACCGGCGTTCGAGTCAAGATCGAGGTAAAGGTCCAGCCCATTGCCATTGGCTTCGAGATTGCCCGCAATGAAGAGGTAGAGGAAGGTGCCGTCGGTGGCTGCGTAGACCGCGTCGATCTCAGATCCGCCGCCACCGATTTCGGTGCCTGCGGTCGAGTTGCCGAATCCGGTGTAGTTGGTCTGAAGGAACTGTGCCGAGCCATAAGCCGCATCGCGTGTGCCGTCGACAGTGATCGAACCGGCAGCTACCGCGTTGATCGCCACCCATTGATTTCCGGGGAAGGCGGGGTTGTTGGCGAAATCGGGGGCTCCGCCGATGTTCGGCGTGTCAATGGGAAGGTTGGAGTGGATGATCTGGTTCGAGAGGAACGAACGATCGCCGGAGTTCACCCAGCCCGCGAGGCGGAAACTGGTCGCGTTGTTGATGGCCGAGAGAGGGATACGGACCTCGATCCCGGTGCTGACGTTCTCAGGCGGAAGTCCGAAGTCACCGCCAGTGAACATGCCGGCCTGATTGTCGCCAAAGCCCGTAGGCTGATTCTGAACCCACTGAACAGAGCTGTAGAGCGAGCCCTCGGTCCCTGGGTCGAAGATGCCGTCCACGGTGGGTTGGGCAACAGCAAGTCCTGCACATGCCGCAAGCGCGGCGCACGAGATCATCCTCTTCATCATCGCTTGGTTCTCCTCAAAATGGGCTCGATTTTGTCGCGCCCGTTGCTTGCCGACTTCGCCCACATTGACCGCCCCGATGCGTTCGGGGTCGTTCAAAGCACGGTGTGGGCATCGCGTCTGATCAGAATCAGAAGCCGCAGAGGAAGAGTTTACCACCCTAATGACTTTCCGGCTAGACATTTTTTCCAGGTCTGTCGAAATCGCGGCTTTTACACAATCTGAACAAATGCCGCCTCAGGAGTCATGCCCGAAAGACTTACAGGCAAGCAGATGCCGCATCCAAGTCCCTGCGACAGCGAACAAGTGTTGTTGAACTTTTGATTGACTCGTTCCTGAACCGACTTTATCATCGAGGTCAGGACCGACGCATGCCGACACGACCGATAGCCATTTCTTGGCTTTCCGGCATGCCGCTGAGGTCTCCCCTATCGGAGGGATTGAATCATGAAACAGCCTCCAAACCGATGCGTTCGGGGATTCACGCTGATCGAGTTGCTCGTGGTCATCGCGATCATCGCGCTGCTCATCGGGATTCTGCTGCCCGCACTCGGCAAGGCACGCAAGGCGGCTCAGGTCGCGGGATGCCTGTCCAACGTCAGGCAGGTTGGAATCGCCATGGCTGCCTATGCAGGTGATTCCAAGGACTGGAACCCGTTTCTCCCGTTTGCCAGCCTTGTTGACGAGCAGGCCTGGAGAGGCCAACTCAGTGCCCGCCCATACTTGACCGGGCAGGAAAAGTACGGCGGCGTTGCTGGTCTGTTCAGCACGTACCAGATCGGCGATGGGACACCTGGAACCCCGCCAACGGGTGATGTCGGTCACACGTTCACGCTCATTCCTGGGCGTGGGATTGTCTATGGTGCGTACAGAGATGGAAACACGAGTCCGCTCCTCGCGTCGTACATCGATGGTTTCGGCGTGCTCAAGTGCCCGTCGGATCGCGAGACCATTTACTGGGGACGCTTCTACGGCCAACTTGAAACACGCCTTGCAGCCGCTGTGTCCGCAGGCCGACGCAAACTCCCAATCGTACCGGGGGGCAGCAACGATGTGATCGGGTACAACATTTCCTATATGTACATCGCCGGGTTCAAGAGTTACGACCCCGACATCCTTTCACCGGCTCCGTTGTGGGGCGACGAGACGCAGGCTTCGGACGTTGGCACCAACTCGTTCTATGGCAATTCTGCTGACGCCCAATATGCCGGCCTCACCGGCAATCACGCTGAACGCCCCACTTCCTACGCGAAGATCGATAACCACGGCGACTCCGGGGGCAACTGGGTCTTTACCGATGGCCACGCGACGTTTTATCAGGGCAATGTGCACGAGACATTCTTCAAGACCTTCCCCCCCGGCCAACCGGCGAGCGGCGAGAGCATCAACGTGATCAATCGCTACCGCAGCGAAAAGGTCCAGACGTACGATTGAGTTTGGCTCGCGGAGTCAGCCATCTGCTCGCGCAGGAGCAACTTCGCAGCCACGTGCCAGATCACGCACGAATGCGCCGGCTTCGGAGGCAACATCACCGTTGCGGGCCCTGACTTCGCCCATGCGTCTGACGAGTGCGCTGCCAACGATCGCCGCCTCGGCGTGAGTGACGACTGCACGCACATGCTCGGGGGTCGAGATGCCAAAGCCGCACGCGATCGGCAGATCTGTCACTTCGCGCAGTTGCGCCACGCGCCGCCCGACATCGGGTGCATGGTCTCGCTCGCCGGTGATACCGGCCCGGGCGAGCATGTAGATGAACCCCGTCGACAGAGCCGCGATCCTGGCTGCTCGTTCGTGGGAGGTCGTCGGAGCGATGAGCAGACTGGCAGTCATGCCCGCCTCAGCCGCCCGGGTCGCGAGGTCACCCGCTTCATCGAGCGGCGCATCAGGAAAGATGAACCCATCGAAGCCCGCTTCGCGCGCTAAATCGATGAACCGCCTCGCACCCATCCGATGTACGATTGACACACTCACCATCGCGATCAGCCCGACATTCGTCCGGCTGCGCACGTGTCGCACCTGTTCGAAGATTGCCCCCGGTGTGCTGCCCTGGGTCAGCGCCTCGTGCATGGCCGCCGCGATGACGGGGCCATCGGCGATCGGATCGGAGAACGGAATGCCGACCTCGATGATGCTCGCGCCCGCGCTGGCGACCGCCTCGATCACGCCGGCAAGCGAACCGAGTTGCGGGTAATCGGCACAGACGAAGGGCATCAGGGCCTTGCTTCGGCTCGCCCGAAGATCCGAAAAGATCTGATCTATCCTGTTCATTCGTCTTTACGCCTCGATCTTGCATTCTTTCCCGGCATCAGTCGATCACATCGCGTACTTGTTCAAGCCCGGCAGTCAGCACGCGAGGCCCATCGGGCGTGATGAGCACATCATGTTCGTAATGGACCGACTGCGAACCATCGGCGGTATAGATCGGCCACGCGCCACGTGCTTGTGTGGTTTGCCCGGTTCCGACGGCGATCATCGGCTCGACGGCGATGAGTGTGCCGGGTTCACAGGGTTGTGCGCCATCGGGCCATTCGCCGTGGTAGGCCGGCACCACGTTGGACACGAACGGAGGCTCGTGCAGCCTGCGTCCATATCCGTGTCCGCCCAGCCCGCGGATAAGATGAAACCCGGCAACTCTCTCGACGTGATTCTGCACGGCCTGCGCCCACGCCAGATATGTATTGCCCGGGCGCAGTTCCCGAATCCCCAGCGCCAGCGAGCGTTTGCCCGCGTCGCAGAGCCTGCGCACTTCGTCAGTGGGTTTGCCGAAGACATAGGTCCATGCGGCGTCGCCGATCCACCCGCGATAGGTCACGCCAATATCGATCTTGAGCACATCGCCCTCGACAATCGGACGGGTGATATAGCCCGCTGTGCCATGGACAACACATTCATTAAGGCTCAGACACGCATGCGAGGGGAACGGCGGCAGTCTCGGCACGCGATACCCACGAAAGCAGGACCTGCACGACAGTTCTTCGAGCGTGCGCGCGACGAACGAGTCGATCGTCGCCAGTGTCATTCCCACCTTGAGCATGTCCGCAAGGCGCATGTGCACCTCAACGACTTTCTCGGCGGCCTCGGCCACCGCCTGCTCATCGCGTGTATGAAGGGTCTTTGACATCGACCCCATGGTAGGTTGCACAGACATGGTCGGCAGGCCGCTATTGTTTCTACTGCTGTGCATGTGATCATTGCCTACAACCCGTCCTCCGGTCTGGGCAAGTCCGAAGCGTCGGCTCGCCAGCTCGTGGGGGCTTTGGAGCGATCCGGGCTGGAAGTCGATCTTTGCGACGCCCGCACCGGGATCGACGAGACAAGCCTTGCACAGTCAGCCGCACTGGTGGTTTGTGGCGGAGACGGAACGGTGCTGCGCGCTTCGGCTGTTGCGGTGCGCGCGGGTGTACCAATCTATCATGTGCCAACGGGCAACGAGAATCTGTTCAGCCGAGCGTGGGGATTCTCACGCGACCCGCAGATGCTGGTCGCTGCACTTCGGGCCGGGGGCACCGTGCGCGCCGATGTAGGACTCGCAGCAACTCAATGCCCGGCGATCGCGCCCGAACGGTTCCTGCTCATGTGGTCGATCGGGCCCGATTCGAGTGTCATCACGCGACTCTCTCAATCACGCTCGCGCCCGAATGGGCATGCTGCGTATCTTGGTCCAGTCTGCGCCGAAGCGCTCGGACCGATGCTCCCTCTGGTCAGCATCGCGGTTGACGGTCAATCGCTGGTCGAGCGCAAGCGAGGGTGGGTGATTGTCGCCAACTGCGCTCAGTATGCCTGCCGCTGCAACTTCGCGAACGGTGCCTCGATGACCGATGGCTCGCTCGATGTCGTCTTCATCCCGGCGACTACAACACTTGGCTGCTGCTGGGCCCTGCTCCGCGCTCGCCTCGGTGCGCTGAGCAGTGACTCTCGAGTGCGCCAAGGCCGAGGCCGGCGCGTGCAGGTTTCCGTTGAGCGTCCGCAAGGCATCGCAGCGCAGATCGATGGCGAAGCCTCGGCATCGACGGCGGACCGCCCCACCACGCTCGAAGTCTCGCTCTGGCTCGAACCGGCCTGCCTGAAAGTGCTCATGCCAGCCTAGATTCAGTCTGGCTGAGGCGATGTAGTCGCAGCTTTTTGTGTGCTTGTCGTCTCGCCGTCTGGTGTGCGCAGGACAACCTGGCCGTCCTTGTCATAAAACGCGAGCGAGCCGATGCTGTCCTTGAGCATCAGCACTGCCGCGCCCTTGAGTTCAGGGCCGTGCATCGCGATTCCGCCCCCGCCATGAGCAAACTGCGCCGCGCCCAGTCGCACAACGCCGGCTTCGTCCATGAGGTACATCGCGGTCTGGACTTCGTCATGGACGAGCGTCGCACGGATCAGCCCGCCTCCATCGAGCACGAACAACCCCGCTGAACCTTGTTCGTCGATACCGAGCTCTGCTCGAACCCGCTCGTTGTCGTCGACCATCTGAATGCGCTTTGCCCGCAGAACCTCGGGAGACCTGCTTGTTGCTGTCGTCAGTCCAGCAGCGGCCAGAGTGCCGATCGCACACAATGCGACGAGCAGTGAGCGGTTGATCCTGCGAAGATTCGCCACGCTCGCTTCAAGTGTGTCCAACCTTGCCGCGATGGATTCGCCTGCGGCGCTGGTCGTGCTGTTGGCCATGTCATTCAATGTCTTCATCCCTCGTCCTTTCTCGGTACCGTGCGTGATTGTCGGAGTGTGAACTTCAAGTCTCGATCGAATGGGTCTGGTCCGAGTCAGGCTCGGAATCTCACCGCCGCGTTAATTATCGACAGGTCGAGTCAGTTTGGGCGAATCCAGGCCCTCCAGCGTTCCCTTCAGCCGCCACCTGCGCAAGAGTCGCAGGGCGTTGAGCACCACCACGACCGTTGACCCCTCGTGCAGAACCACAGCCACCCCAAGTTGTGCATACCCCATGGCTGCGAGCGGAGCGACTGTTGCGATGACACCCAGAGCGATGACCAGATTCTGCACCATGATTCTTCGGGCACGCCGCGCCACAGCATGGGCTTCGACGACCGACATCAATCGTTCGCCCATGATCGCGATGTCGGCGTTCTCTGCCGCGACGTCGGAGGCTGCCGAGCCCATCGACAGACTCACAGACGCGCGAGCCAGAGCCGGGGCATCGTTGGCACCATCGCCGACCATCGCCACCCGCCCGGTCTCATGCTCGATCGACTCCAGCCATTTCATCTTCTCGCCCGGCGCGAGCTCTGCGTGAACTTCATCAAGCCCGACCTCGGCAGCAATGACACGCGCCGAGCCCGCATGATCCCCGGTCAGCATCGTCAGCCGCAACCCCCTCGCAGCGAGCGCAGCGAGCGCAGCCTTCGCGTCAGGCCGCACCTGATCGCGCACACCGATGAGCCCGATGATGTGCTGCCCCCGTGTGACCACAACGATCGAACAACCCTCCGCAGCCAGTGCCGCAACGTGCTGCAATGCATCGCTTCGCTCAGGCTGATTGTCGATCAGTTTTGGCGAGCCTGCCTGCACGGGCTGACCGCCGACGACCGCTTCAACGCCGCGGCCCGCGATCTGCCTGGCATCGCTGACGAGCGGGAGTTCAAGCCCGCGTGCCTCGGCCTCGTGCACGATCGCATCGGCCAGTGGATGCGTGGCCAGCGCTTCGACGGCGGCTGCGAGCGAGAGTACCTCCTGCTCGGTCGCCACAGCACTGCGCCCTGCTCCGGCCATGACCAGCACACGATGCACCCGAGGCGTTCCTCGTGTGATTGTGCCGGTCTTGTCGAATGCAAACGCCTGCACGCGAGACAGGCGTTCGACGCTTTCGCCGCCCTTGAAGACGATCCCGTGCCGCGCGCCCGATGCGATGGCGCAGAGATACGTCGCCGGCGCACCAATCACCAGCGCGCACGGCGAGGCCGCCGTCAGGAACGCCATCGACCTGTAGAACCACACGGCAGCCTCATACCCGAGTGCGACCGGCACCACAAAGAGCACCGCCGCCGCACCGAGCACACACGGCGCATACACCCGCCCGATGCGCTCGGTCAACATCTCGATGCTCGCCCGCTTTGACCGCGCTTCGGTCACGATGTGGACCACGCGGGCCAGCGCACTCTCGGCAGCCGGCCTGCTGGCCTCATAGACAAACGCCGAACCCGTGTTGAGCGTCCCGGCAAAGACCTCGGATCCAACGCTCTTCTCGACGGGCATCGCCTCGCCGGTCAGCGTCGATTCATCAATGGCTGTCTGCCCTTCGATCACGACGCCATCACAGGCGATGCGTTCAAACGACCGAACCCGCACGCGATCGCCGGCCCGCAGCACGTCGATCGTCACCATTTCGAATGTCCCGTCGCCGCGATCACGCTCAGCGGCAACGGGCACGAGCGATTCGAGGTGCTTGAGCGAGCGTTCGGCGCGATCGAGTGCCATGTGCTCGCCCGCAGCCCCGAGCCCAAAGAGGAACAGCAGGAACGCCCCCTCGACCGCGTGATCGATCGCCGCTGCTCCGATTGCCGCGACGAACATCAGCGTGTCGACATCGATGCGGCGTTCTCCCAGGGCTTTGATCGCTCGTCGCGATGTCCGCTGGCTCGTGAGCAGTGCGCTGAGCCCCGCAAAGATCCAGAGCAGCGACCCGGGCCAATCGCCAAGTTCCACCATCCATGCCAGCGCCACGCAGAGCCCGCCCGCGCCCACCATCGCAACTTCGTACCATGATCGATCGGGCACCACAGGCGCCTTGCCGGACGCTTCCGTGCTGGCGATTGCCGCTGATCCGTTTGGCCCAATACCACTCACATTCGGCTTTGCGCTGCGGCTCAATCGTCGCTCTCTTCGTGGCGGCGAGGCACGAACACAGGCCAGTTCGCATCGCCCGTGTACTTCGTCAGCGGAGCGTGCACCCCGAACTCATGGACCAGTCGCCCGCCCAGATGCCCGACGTTGGCCAGCGCCACCACTCCGCCCATGAACGCAAGCAGATACACCGCGTGCAGACCGAGCATGATCGCTTTCTTCTTTTTCCTGAGCAGCACGGCCGTCAGACCCAGCACCGCGACGTAGCCCGCCGTCAGGCCCAGAAAGATCCACCGCACCAACTCGCCGCCTTCTTCATGCTGTTCGAGGACCGAAGTTGCCGCCGGAGACAGAATCCCATCGACGAGTTTCTCGGCCGCCTCGCCGCTCATCACCGCCAGCACCACGCCCAGCGTGCCCACCGCGATCACCGCCATCGTCGCCGCCGCCAGCCCGCGTCGCCAACGCTCGCCGGCCAGCGCAGTCGCGACGATCAGCACCGGCGCGAACGCAAGCAGGCCGATCGGAAGATGGACGAGAATCGGGTGTGCCGCATCCCATGAAGGAATCGACGGAAGCGCAAACATGATGGTCCCTTCAATAAAGGTGTCTGCACACTGATTATACTCTTGGCGGGCAAAGCCAAGCGAAGGGCACAACGATTGAACGCAACCGCGGCGAATCGGGTTTCACCTTGCCCATCGCACGCCGTGCCTTGAGCGAACTCACACAAGGGCCATACGCCATGCAAACGCACAACCTCATCGCCGGGCAGTGGACTGCCGCTGCCGACGGCGCGACCATCGACGTCACCAACCCCGCCACCGACGAAGTGATCGCCAGCGTCCCGCGTGGCGGCCGCGACGAGACCCGCTACGCGATTCAGGCCGCTCACGACGCCTTGCCCGCATGGCGCGCCCGCCCGGCCCACGAACGGGGCGCCCTGCTGCGCACCCTTGCGAGCCTGATGCTGCGCGATGCCGACCGCCTGGCGCGGCTCATGACGCTCGAACAGGGCAAGCCCCTGGCCGAAGCTCGCGGCGAGATCGCGTACGCCGCTTCGTTTCTCGAATGGGCGGCTGAAGAAGCCCGGCGCGTCTGCGGCGAGATGATCCCCGCCTCGACCGCCGCCAAGCGCATCCTCGTGCTGCGTCAGCCCGTCGGCGTTGCCGCGATCATCACGCCCTGGAACTTTCCGTCGGCGATGATCACGCGCAAGCTCGGCCCGGCTCTTGCGGCCGGCTGCACCGTCGTCATCAAGCCCGCCGAGTCAACGCCGCTCTCGGCCATCGCCATCGGCCAGCTGTCGCTCGAAGCCGGCATCCCGGCGGGCGTCGTCAACATCGTCACCGGCACCGCGCGCCAGATCGGCGCGGAGATGTGCGACAACTTCCTTGTGCGCAAACTCTCCTTCACCGGCTCGACGCCCGTGGGCCGCGTGCTCATGCAGCAGGCCTCCAAGCATCTGCTGCGTCTGAGCCTCGAACTGGGCGGGCACGCGCCGTTCATTGTCTTTGACGATGCCGATCTCGATCTGGCCGCCGCCGCCGCGATCACCACCAAGTTCCGCAACGCGGGCCAGACGTGCATCTGCGCCAACCGCTTCTATGTTCACGCCAGCGTTCACGATGCCTTTGTCGAGCGCCTGGCCGCGGCGACCGAGCGGCTCATCGTCGGCAACGGCCTGGGCGAGGGCGTCAACATCGGGCCGCTCATCGACGACAAGGCCATCGCCAAGGTCGAGGAGCACGTGGCCGATGCGACCGACCGCGGCGCCCGCCTGGTCTGCGGCGGCGCGCGCGTGCGCGTGAGCGGCTGTGCCGATCGCTTCTATCGCCCCACGGTGCTGTCCGGGCTTGCGCCCGAGATGAAGATCGCGCACGAAGAAACTTTCGGCCCGGTCGCGCCCGTGGCCCGCTTCGAGACCGAGGCCGAGGCCATCGCGCTGGCCAACGACTCGGAATATGGCCTTGCGGCGTACTTCTTTACGCGTGACGCCTCGCGGCTCATCCGCGTGGCCGAGGCGCTCGACTATGGCGTCATCGGGGCCAACGACGCGGCTCCCTCGACGGCGCAGGCTCCGTTCGGCGGGCTGAAACATTCGGGCTTCGGCCGCGAGGGCGGGCACTATGTCATGGACGAGTACACCGAGATCAAGTACATCTCGTGGGGCGTGTAGGCCCCCGCTTGGGCCTCCGACATGCCCGGCCCCGGCGACCCCCGCAAAAACACAGAACCCCTCGCGTGCGAGGGGTGTGCGGTCCGGACTCTTGGCTCAGCAATGACCCCGGCGGGATTCGAACCCGCGTTACCAGGATGAAAACCTGGTGTCCTGGACCAGACTAGACGACGGGGCCGAGGGGCGTCATTGTAGACCCCACAGTCCCGGGGGTCGTGCATCCACGCTGCAAGTCGTACCATCGAGCGATGCCCGCAGACTCTGGCCAAACCTCCCGCCTTCCCCCGCCGACGCCTCTGCCTGTCGATCCGCGCTCTGCTGAACTGGTCCTCTTTGGCGGGTCATTTGATCCGCCGCACCGCGCTCACTTCGCCTTTGCCCGTTTCGTACTTGAAACTGTGCCGGGTTCATCGCTGCTTTTCGTGCCCGCTGCGCGTTCGCCGCACAAGTCCACCGGCCCCATCGCCACCGGCCCGCAGCGCGTCGCCATGCTCGAAGCCGGCCTCTCCGATCTCGGGCTCGCGAATGACACCCGCATCGGCATCTGGACTGACGAACTCGACCGCGCCGCGTCAGGAAGCGAGCCGAGTTATTTCGTCGACACACTCCGCCGAGCCCGCTCGCTGCTGCCCGCGTCGGTGCACTTGCGATTCGTCATCGGCAGCGATCAGTGGTGCTCCTTGGGCGACTGGCGTGAGCCGCACGCGATCCTCGAACTGGCCGCTCCGATCCTGCTCGTGCGCGGCGCTTCGGTCGAGACCACGCCCCCCGCCCCCCCCGGATCCCCCGGTCCCTCCGCCCCCCCCGGTTCTTGGTCGGCGGCTGAGCGGCTGCTCTTTGATCGCGCCGTGCTCCCGCACCAGCCGCGCTTCGACGCCTCCTCGACGCAAGCCCGCGCTCTGCTGGCCAAAGATTCGAAGTGCGATAACCTCGATGCCCTGCTGACGCCTTCGGTGCTGCATCTGGCGCAAGGCATCTACCGCGGCTGAGCCAGCGGCTCCCTCGCGCCCTTCCCCTGCTTCTCTGTCTTGCCAACCATGGTTCCTGCCTCAGATATTTCGAGCATTATCTTTAAAAATTAGTCCTGCACTCAAGGAAAGATCCCTATATTCTGGAGCGTGGTGTACAGATTCAAAGGAGGCCGCATCATGCGTGTGTTTCAAATCCTGGCAACTGCGGGGCTAGCTGCTGCTGCGTGCGGGCAAATGACAATGCCCCAAACATTTTCATCCGGTCGGGGCACCGAGTGCGAGCCCAACTAGAGCGCGATGGGCACCGGGTTCGACGGCCATGTCGAAGTGGTCACCATCTTCGACCGTGGCAGCGGGCCCGAGGTCTATGCTGCGGGCAACTTCGTCCGCGCCGGGCCGGGCGGCGATCTGCTGCGTTACATCGCGCGATGGGACGGCGAGTTCTGGCGTCCGCTCGAAGGCGGCACCACCATGGGCATGAACTTCCAGGTTTTTGGGGTGGAGGCCTTTGACGACGGCATCTTCGGCCCTGCCCTCTACGCGACGGGCCAGTTCACCATCGCGGGCAATGTCGGGGTCTCCTTCATCGCGCGCTGGAACGGCTCGGGCTGGTCACCGGTCGGCACGGGGCTCAACAACTGGGGCCTGGTGCTGCACGCGATTCACGACGGCCCGCTCGAAGGGCTCTACGCAGGAGGTCACTTCTTTCAGGCTGGGGGCGTCGCCAACACGCGCGCCATTGCTCGTTGGGACGGCGAGAACTGGCACCCGCTGAGCACCGGCGCGCTCGACTCCGTCTTGGCCCTGGTCTCGCATAACGACGGCTCGGGCACGGCTCTCTACGCAGGTGGACGGTTTACCTCGATCGGCGGCGTGTCGGCTCAGCGCATCGCCAAGTGGAACGGCTCGATGTGGTCCGCCCTCGGCGCGGGCGTCGGCGGGTGGGTCTGGGCGCTGGCGTCGATCCCCAGCGGGCCGACTGCCGGCCTGTATGTCGGGGGCGCTTTTACGAACACAGGCGCGACCCCGCTCGGACGCGTCGCACGCTGGACGCCGGGCGATGGATGGCACACGATGGAGGGCGGTGTCGATGGCGAGGTGCGGGCGCTGGGGGCGCACGACTTCGGCTCAGGGGTGCGCCTGGTCGCGGGCGGAGGCTTCGTCAACGCCGGCGGCAATCCCGCGCTGCGCGTGGCGACCTGGGATGGAGAATCGTGGGCACCGCTTGGCGGAGGCATGAACAACTTTGTCTTCTCGCTGGTGTCGCACGATACCGGCGACCAAGCACACCTCTACGCGGGCGGCAACTTTACGATGGCAAGCGGGCAGGCATCACTCAACATCTCGACGTGGGCCGTCTGCGACGACCAGAAGCCGTGCATCCCCGACCAGACCGGCCACGGCGTGTTCGACTTCTTCGACGTGCAGGTGTACCTGAACCTGTATTCGAGCGGCAGCCCGCTTGCTGATCTCAACAACGACGGCACCCTCGACTTCTTCGATGTGCAGATGTTCCTCGGGCTCTACAGCGCTGGGTGTGCGTAGGAACCCGCTTCGACCACGATCGGCGAATGTGCGACAGCGCTCGTGAGAAATGAAATTCCCATTGACCCTCGCAGCGTCTTTCTGTATAGTGCGCGGATTCCGGAGGAAGCCCCCATGCTGACCCGCTTGTGTCTTGTGCTGATCGTGTTCATCGCCGCGCCCGCGTGTGCCCAACCTGTCTATCTGGCCAGTTACGGCAATGTGCTGTATCGCGTCACCGACTCCATAGTCGAGGCCTTCCCCAATCAGCCCGGCACGATCATCGGCATGACCGTCGTGCCGCCAGGCGCCTCTGTGACGGGAGCTGACGGCGGAAGTGTTCTGGCGATCGAAGGAGCCGGCGGCACACGCATCTGGCGCGTCGACAACCCGCTCAGCGGAACCCCCGATCTTGCACTACTCGGTCACTTCTCATCCGACCACATTCGTGGCGATATTGTGTTTGCCCACGGTCGCCTCTTCGGAATCAACGCCGGATTTATTTATGAGTACAGTGTGCTCGATTTTTCTACCATCGCCGTCATCGACCTTGATCGCCCCAATGCATCCACCGGCGGTCTCGCTTACGACGGATTGGCAACCTGGTATCTGCCCAATCAATCGTCCAACCGCATCATCCGCCTGCCCGATCCTCCCACTCCGGAAGGCTGGACGCCGCTCGGTCCCACAGGCATCACAATGGGCAACAACGATCTCGAGTGGTTTCACGGCTGCCTCTACCTTGCGACAGATATCGGCACGACATTGGTCATCGGATGGATCGACCTCGACAGCGGTGCGTTCCATCATCTTCTTGATGTTGCTTCGACCACGACTCCCCGTGGCGTTGGACTTGCAATCCTCAACCCTTGCCGGGTTGACATGAATATTGACGGCGTGCTCGACTTCTTCGACGTGCAGGTGTACCTGAACCTGTATTCGAGCGGCAGCCCGCTGGCCGATCTCAACAACGACGGCATCCTCGATTTCTTCGATGTGCAGATGTTCCTCGGGCTCTATAGCGCGGGGTGTGCGTAGGTTCATTCGGCAGGCGGCATGGTCTCGCGCGAACGATGCGTCAGCGGCCCTGTATGAAAAACACCCGCCCGGATCATTCCGGACGGGCGGAGTGGTTGTGTCGTTGCTCCCGCTGCCCGATCGCGCTCAGGCCGCGATCGTCAGATTCTTCTTGCTCGTGACTGGATTGCCCTCGGCCGAGCCGAAGTAGACGGTGCTCACATCGCTGGGCTGGCTGGCCCCGCCCGAGCGCACGGCGACGATGTAATACGTGGCGTTCTGGAGCCCGGTCGGAATGGTGGAGTCGGTGAACCTGCGTTCCTCGCTGGTGCCGATGAGGATGAACGGGCCGCTCTCGGCGCCGGGGTTCTTGAGGCTGCGGAAGATTCTGAATGACGTTCCGCCCACGCGCGAGCCTTGCCATGCAAGTTCGATCGAGCCGCCGGTGGTGAGGGTGGTGGTCAGATCGGTCGGCTGCTCGGCCGGCCCGAGGGGGGTCGGGTCGGCGGGAGCGGGGATCTGAGCCATCGCGTAGACGTTGGGGTTGCTGGTCTTGAAGGCCCAGGCGCGAATGACGCGCACCTGCGCCCGCCCGATCTCGAGCATGGCGGCGACTGCGATGTCCTGCTGTTCTGTGGCTGCCTTGGCAAGGTTGCGTGCAGCCTGGGCAGCGTTGAAGGCGGCGCGTGCGGCGGTGACGGCTGTGTTGAGGGAGACGATATCGACGGGCAAAAGTCCGATTGCCGGCGGATCGCCAGCCCAGACGGGCAGCCGTTGCTCAAAGAACTGAATCTTCTCATTGAGCTTGTTGGGGATTGTTTCATGTGCCATTGTGATCACACTCCAATCGAAGCAGTGGCGAAGCACCATCGCGCACACAGATCGAACTGCGCCGGATTCTTGTGTGCGGCCCGCGACATGCGACCCGCGTTCGCCTGATGCATCGACCCTTGGGGAATGCAACTGAAGTGTGTGGGCGAGACATTCTGAAAATTGTGTTGGCCCGTTGCTCGGCCCGCGTGTATCGGTCGCTTGGCGGCGCAGAAAATGCGCTGCGGCGGCACGAGCGGGCGTAGTCCGCTCATCGGGGCCGCGTTGGTTGGTGCGGCGCTGTGTAATCAACACGTCTCGCCTCGCTCTCCAGGTGTCCATTCATCGGGGCCGCGTTGGTTGGTGCGGCGAGCATCATCAGCAGCAGGCCCAGGACGCGATCGAGTGTCCATTCATCGGGGCCGCGTTGGTTGGTGCGGCCAGATCGACTACTACGTCAGCGCGTGGCGCGTGACGTGTCCATTCATCGGGGCCGCGTTGGTTGGTGCGGCCTCGACCCGGCCGTCGTGGCAAGCCAAATCGAGGCGTGTCCATTCATCGGGGCCGCGTTGGTTGGTGCGGCCTTCCCCGGTCTCAAGGACAGGGCTCGGGTTGAGGTGTCCATTCATCGGGGCCGCGTTGGTTGGTGCGGCTGCCGTTGCATTGTGCATGCTGGTTTTTCGATCGGGTGTCCATTCATCGGGGCCGCGTTGGTTGGTGCGGCGTCGCCGGGCTCGCGCGTCATTTCGTAGTCGAGCATGTGTCCATTCATCGGGGCCGCGTTGGTTGGTGCGGCAGACGGTCGAATCTTGTTGAGTCGCGAATATTGCTCGTGTCCATTCATCGGGGCCGCGTTGGTTGGTGCGGCACGCCTTCCGGCCGCTGCGCGCACTCACGGCGCAGGTGTCCATTCATCGGGGCCGCGTTGGTTGGTGCGGCCCCGTCAACACGCGGGCTTTCCTGTCCGATCACGTGTGTCCATTCATCGGGGCCGCGTTGGTTGGTGCGGCAGCGCGATTCTGAATTCCTTGCTCAGGATCGCCAATGTGTCCATTCATCGGGGCCGCGTTGGTTGGTGCGGCGAAGTCAGCGAAGTGATTTCAAAATGTGTTTTGAAGTGTCCATTCATCGGGGCCGCGTTGGTTGGTGCGGCCAAAGATAGATGCTACCTCCACAATCGTAGCGGAGGTGTCCATTCATCGGGGCCGCGTTGGTTGGTGCGGCCAAAGATAGATGCTACCTCCACAATCGTAGCGGAGGTGTCCATTCATCGGGGCCGCGTTGGTCGGTGCGGCGCAATTAAATCAACGCATGGTTAATTGCGTGGCATTGTGTCCATTCATCGGGGCCGCGTTGGTTGGTGCGGCTCGTCGCGCTCGATCTCGATCGCCTCATCCCACTGTGTCCATTCATCGGGGCCGCGTTGGTTGGTGCGGCCGCCGCTCTCGCAACATCTTGCCAAACATGCACTTGCGAGGCGGCCAGCGAGCGTAAGCGAAAACGGGGGCTTGCCCGAGCCCGACTCAGGCCCCGACGGGCATCAAAACCATCGAAAACACCGGGGAAAACCGCGTCCGCGAGCGTGCCCCGGCCCCCCATGCACCACCTTCGCACTCGCGGGGGCGGTGCGCACCAAAAGCCCCCGCGCACCGACTCCCCCGCCCGGAGGGCCGCAATCAACCAACTTGCCAACGCCGCGCAAGATCCCGGCCACCCCACCGCCAAGCGGGGAGCCGCCACCAACGCGAACCGGATGAATGCCGAGTGCCAAACCCATCGAAGGGGACGACACGTTCTCGGAGATGTGACGGCCTGTAGCACGTCAACGGCAGTATACCAAGGGACCGGGCTGCGTGCAAGCCCCACCCGGCACCCCGCCCGGCGTCTTATCAGATCACCACCATCCCAGACTCCTGCTCGGGCAAACTCTGGCCCAGCACCGTGGCCGACTCCCGCGCGGTCTGCTCGTTGCCGCCCAGGTCAACGATGAGCAACTGGTCTTCGCGCAGGTTGAGGATCTCGCGGGCCGCGTTTTCGAGCCGCACGCGATCAATGGCCTTGAGCGTGCAGTAGAACACCGAGTACTGCCACGGCTCGCCGTACGCCTTCATGAGTTTGTGGATGCGCCGCAGCCGCCTGGCGTCGCACACGTCGTAGCACACGAGATAGCAGCGTCGCATGGCGTTCTCCGGCGCGGCTCGCCGCGCGACTGGTCAACAGCGGGGTCACCTCGTGGTCAGGAACGCGAGCGTGGGCACTTCGCCGAGCATCCAGGCGGCCACGAGGCGCGCGTGGAGCATCAGCATGCGGCGGTACGACAGCCGATAGTCAAAGACCGGGTGCGTCACCTCGGTCTCCATGCGCCGCCCGTAGGCCGAAAAGAAGCCCTTGCGGCCCGAGTCTGTCAATGCGCAGCCTGCGGCCGTGTCGAGGAAGTGGCCCTCAGCCATTTCGCCGCGGTTGAAGGCGGAGATGGCGATCGAATCGGCGATCAGCGGCCGGAACGGCTCCATCAGGTCGAGCGAGAGCGCGGGCCGGCCCGGGCGCGTGGCGTGCAAAGCCCCGATCGTCGGTTCGAGGCTGGCCAGGCGACACGCGACCGTGCACTCGTGGGTGAGCATCGAGTATGCGAACGACAGCACGGCGTTGATCGGGTCGGGCGGGGGCCGGCGCAGGCGGGCGTTGAAGCGGCCCGCGATCTCGCGGACACCCTCCTTGAACATACCCGAGAAATGGCGGAAGTAGATGGCGGCGGCGTTGCCCTCGTGGCCTCGCAGTTCGTCGATGTTCGCGGCGGCCTCGGCGGCGGCGAGCGCCCGGGCCATGTCGGCGGCGATGGACTGAGACAAACTCGCGTGGTTGCGCATGAGCAGGGTGCGCTGGTTGGCGATCTTGGCCGTGACGACCGCGCGGGCCAGTTCGAGAGCCCTGGCGGGGCTATCGAGCGTGCGCAGTTGCGCCATGCGCACGGCGGCACTCGTCGGCCCGAGTGGGTCCATCATCGCCACGAGGCGCCCGGCCGCCGAAAGAAACGCCACCGGCACCTCATGATCGGCAAAGACACTCAGGGCCTGGGTCGAAACCTGCACGCCTCCGAGCACCGCGATCGACTCGACGCTCGACAGGGGCAGATCGCGCACGACCGCCCCTTCCTTGTCCGTGACGCGCACCGACTCGCCGCGCACGCCGACGCGGATGCCGTCCTTCTGCATCACGACATGGATGCCGTCGTCGCGCGGGGGCCAGAGTTTGCGCGGCGTGAGCGCTTCATCGGGCTCGCGGCCATCGACGGTGACGGCCGTCAAACGCTGGTGGTTGATCTCATCGGGCAGGCAGATGGGTTGCAGCGAACAGCGCGGGCAGCGCGGGTCGTTGAGCAACGGCGCGGGACGCTGCCCGGCGGCGGTGGCTTTCGCGGCTTCAAACTCGGCCAGCGCATCGGCCCGCAAACGGTCATCGACGACGACGCGCACCTTCGTGCGCTCGGCCGCGTAGTACAGAAACGCCTCGGGCACGGTGTAGCCCGCCTCTTCGAGCAGCACCACCTGAAGGCCCAGTTGCACGCGATCGGTCGGCCACGGCTCGGGGCCGGGCAGGAGTCGGGGCTCGTCGAGCATGTCATCACCGGCGGGCGCGACTTCGCCCATGCGCTTCGGGCGGCCCTTGCGGTATTCGACGGGCACGGCCGCGCTGCCGCTGATCTCGGCCAGGTCGAGCCGGGCGGTCAGGCCGAGCGATTCGCTCGTCAGCGTCAGACTGCGGACACTGAGCGGCCGGTCCGGGTCGGTTTCTGGTTCCTTGACTTTTTCGACCTTTTTTCGTCCGCCCGCTTTGGCCTCGGCGGTTTCGGCGGGGGAGGCGGGGGCAAGGCTGGGCCGATCGACGCGGGCGTGGACGCCTGCTCCCTGCTCGGTGTCGGCGCTGGGGAGAAAGACACCCTCGACGGTCATGTAATAAAACAGCCGCGGGCAGTACGCGTGCTCAGCAACGCCCCGGGTTGGCCACGGCGCGGCGTCCATCAGGAGTCGCATCGGTCCGGCGGGCGCGGAACCTGTCAAAAAAGTGGCGGCGTCCGCGCCGGGGCGGGCTCAAAATGGCGTTTCGATGTCGTCGTCGGACTCAGGTTTGGGGTTTTCCACAAGGCCGTTGGCCCTGGAGAGGCGCTCCATGATGCGGGCCGCGACGCCGTTCCAGTATTCGGCGTGCTGCTTCCACCCGCCCTGCTGGCCGATGTCGTGCCAGGCGTTGGTGATGTCCTTTGCGCGGCCTTTGGCTTTCTTTTCGCCGTCGGCCTTGCGGGCTTCGATCAGCGCTGCATCGAGATCGAGCGCGGCGGCCCCCGCGCACTTGTCCTTGGCCGGTTTGCCGGTCGCGGCTTCGCACGGCACGTACCACCACCGGCCCGCAAAATCGGGATCGAGCAGGGCGCGCAGGCCGATGTTGGCCGCGGCGTTGAGGTCGGCCTGCACGGCCGCGCCGGCGCGGAACCCATCGCGCCTCAGGTCATCCCATGCCGGGGCGGCAACGAACAGATCGCCGCCGCGACGAGGCAGGCGGACGGTGCGCGGCAATGTGCCGCCGCTGTCCTTGATGGCTTTGAGGTGGCCGGAAAGCGCGACAATCAATCGCGATTCGCTGTCGCCCGCGTCGCCGCTGGCTCCCGCCTTTTTCTCGGCGCTGGCCAGCGTCTTCTTCCACCAGAACGCTTCGGGCTCGCCTGTTTTCTCGTTCACCTTGACATCGACGCAGCGCAGCCCCGGCAGGCCCGTGCGGCTGCACTGGCGGCTGGTGTAGTTCGGCGAGACTTCGCGCAGGTGCAGGCCGCTCAGTTGGCAGGCCTCGCCGAGATACTTGGCCACCTTGGCGCTTGACCACGCCATGAGCGCCTTGTTCTCGCGCCGGGTCTGGAGTTCATCGGGGCGGTAGTTGCGCAGGTTCTCGATGACGATGGCGTGACAGGGCGCGTACGTGGCGCTCGGCTCCTCGACCCACACCGATTTGGTCCGCTGCCTGCCGCGCGTGTCGAGCACGGGCTGGCCCGCATGATCGCGGCGGACGACCTCTTTCCAGTGCCCGCCCAGCCCGAGTGCCGACGCGGCGATGCGGCTGGCGATCTGCTTGACGCGCTGCTCGCGCATGCGCTCCATCGTGCGCAGGGCCGCGTCGCCGAACTTGCGCCCGGCGGCCGAGTCTTCTTCGATCTTGCGCACGCCAGCGCGCAGATTGTCGGGCGCGGCGCCGTAGTGAAACGCCTTCTGCACCTGCCAGAGTTCGCGAATCGTCGCGATGCGCGTCAGCGACAGGCCGCCGACGTTGCGGGCGGCTGATTGTGAGATACCGACACCCGCGTTGCGCATCGTGATGGCTTCGTTCAATCGCTCTCGTAGTAGCGTGTTGTCGGCGGTCGTATCGAGTTTGAGTTGTCGAATCAGGTCTTCCTTGCCCTTGAGTGATAGTTTCGCGAAGGTCTTGGGTTGGATCACCTTCAACCGCCGGAGTCCCGAAGGCAGCAACCAACGGTTGAGGCGTTTGAGGTGCCCGGGCCACTGGGCGTGGTCGGCTTCCCATCGCGCGGACCACAGGTCGAACAGTTCGGGCGCGCCCGCCTCGCCGCGCGCGGCCAGTTCTGCGGCCAGGTTCGACAAGGCTTCTTCGATCTTCTTGCGATGGGCCTTGCGCTCGGGGCCGGAGGCATCTTCGGCCAGTTCGGGCAGCGCGGCCTTCAGGCGCGGGGCGATGTGAGTATCCCACGCACTCTCCGCGCGCTCGTCGCGCCATCGGCTGTGGGCATCGCCGCACAGGCCGTGCCAGCGCACGAGCGCGTCGAGCATGGCGGCAGTGCGGGTCTCGGACGTATGTTCCTCGGCCCCGCCGCCGGGCGTGTGGCGTTTGCTGCCCGGCATGAAGGCATAGGCGATGCGGGCCGCGTCGCCGTGATAGCGCAGACCGAGGCGCGCCGAGCGCACCGCCTCGGCCATCAGTTCATCGACGCGCCAGGGCAGATCGTCCTCGGCCCGCAGTCGCCCGATGCTGTGTTCAAACGCGCTCACGGACTCGCGCTCGCCCGCAGACGCCCGGCGCGGGGCCTGCTCCTCGCCCTGCACCTTGATGAGGAACTGGCGTTCGAGCCTCGCCCACGGCGCCGGGTGCGGCGAGCCGTCGGGCAGCATGTCAGCGCCGATGCGGCGATAGATCGTGGTGCGCGGCTTTCCCCGCTCGTCGCGGTGCTGCGTGTGGCAGAAGACGCCCGCTGCGCTGCCCGCCGCGATGACTCGCCCCGCGCATTCCTGCTTGAACCGCTCGCCGCTGATCGCCTCCCACACCGCGCACGAGGCCGCGAAACGATGCCCGAGATCGACCGACAGCACCCGCAGCCCGGGCAAGCGGGAGAGGCCCAGTTTGGCCAGACTCTTGCGCGCGTCGTTGCCGTCGTGCTTGACGGCCATCTCACCACTTTTCCCGGCGATGAACGGTCGATCGGGGCTCTGCGGGTCGAAGGTGCGGACATACTCGATAAAGGGTCCCCGACACTCGAGTTTGGCCGAGAAAGAGACGAGCCAGCGCAGGCGGTCGCGCATGGTCTTCGCTTTCGCATCCCATCCGAAGCGCTCGATGCGCTGCGCGATGGCATCGAGTTCCGTGCGCGGGGCCTGCAAACGCCCGTTCCAGTCATCGAGCGCAAAGAGACCCGCCGCGGTGGGCACTTCGCCTGCCTCGAGACCGGCAGCCGCCCGGCCCAGTCGATCGGCGCGCGTGACGACCCGGATGGTCTCGGCCTCACGGTCGAGGCAGAGTGCCAGATCGTTCGACAGTCGCTTCGACGACCAGCGCAGCGGAACCTGGCGCACGTCGCGCCCATCCCACAGCCCGAGGCGCACACCGTGACGATCGCGCAGCCACGCGGCGGTGCGTGCGTCGGGCGCCCGCTTCGATCCTGCCGCCTTGGCCGCTTCGTGCGCCGCGTAGGCAATATCCCATCGCGAGTTGCCGAAGTCACCGAACACCGGGTGGCGCAGCGGGTCGGGGTGGCGGTAGGCGGGCACCTTGAAGTGCTGTTGCCGGAAGCGGGCATCGTGACCCAGGACGTAATCCTTGAGCGCTCCGGCATCGGGCTTGCCGCCGCGCTGCCACACCACGGCCGCGTCATCGGCCGCGAGGGCCTCGAAGAGTTGGATGTCGCCGAACTTGTCGATCTCGGGGTCGTCCTGCAGGCCACGTGCGGCCTTGATGCGGTCGTCCGCTGTGTCGCACCCGCGTGCGGCCCATCGCTCGACCACCTTGTCCCAGCCTTCGATCGCGCGGCGGCGGATGCGGTAGTCGCCGCCCGCTGTACCTGATCGCTCGGCAATGAAGGCGTCCAGCCACGCGGCGGCGTCGCGCGGCACACCGGCCAGCCGGGCGGCGTCCTGCTCGAAGCGCAGCCGCTGCGCTTCGGCCCGCTTGATCCACGAATGCCCGATCGACACGCGCCGCGCGGCGTGATCGAGCATGACGGCAAACTCGGAGTGTCGTGCCGGTCCGTTCTTTTGCAGATAGGTGAAGCCGCACGCCTGCTCGACCGCATCGAGAATGCCATCGGACCACGGCCTGCGCCCCTTGCCGCCGACTTTGCCAAGACTGCCCGCGTGATCCGCGGACGTGATCTCGGCAAAGCGAACGAGATCGGTCCGTCCGATCGCTTCCACGCGGTCGCTCCACGCCTTGATGATGTTGCGGGTCGCGCTCTTGTAACCCGGCCCGCTGATGAGCCCGAGGAGGCCATCGGCCGTGTTTGAAACCGGGTGAAAAGCCGCCAGCGCATCGGCCAGGTGCGCAAGCGCAGTCTGACCGTGTTCAAAGTCCGGTGCTGACCGGGCCCAATCCGCCATGGCCTCGTACACCTTTGCCATGGCGGCGAAGTCGGCACCCTGCCCGGTGCCGAAGCGGCTGCTGAGCCACTGGCCCGCCTTCTGCACGAGATCCTTGGCCTTTTCCTCATTGCCGCCATCGTCTTCATCATCGGCGAGCGTCAACGGCGCGAGGTAGGACTCGCGACTGGCAAAGAAGGGTTCGAGGATGTCCCACACTTCCTCACGCGTCAGCGTGGGCCCGATGCGACGGACGGCGGCATCAAAACACGCGCTGCGGTTGACCCACACCGCGTCATCGCGGATGCGGGCCGACAGCGAGCCGGCGCAGTCGCTGAGCCACGAGTCGATTTCAGGTGTCGCGAGTCCACGCCCGGTCAGGATGGTCCGCAAGGCCGCAAGCACCTTGTCAGCACACTCGGCCTTGGCCTCAGCGCCGGTTGCGACTCGAAGGCCGTCCGCGCGCGGTGCACCGCGCGCATCCTCGACACTCAGCCACGAAAGCGCCAGCAGCACGCGCCGGTTCTTGCGGATCGCGTTGGTATCTTCCTCGCTGCGGGGCTTGGCCGAAGCAGGTGGTTCGGCCAGCGTATGGCACAACCCTCCACGCAGCGTCAGCAGCCACTCACCAAAGACCTTCGCCCCGGCGTTGATCGCCTCGTGCGTCGCCCACAGCGCCTCGCGCCAGGTTTGATCGTGGTCGTTCGCCCCCCGCAGGCGCAGGGTGTACGCACGCTGGGTTGTCGGCAGTTCGAGTTCGGTCGGGGTCTTCGCCATAGCCGAAAGGATACCGCACCAATGCGGCCCCCGCCGTCCGTGGGCATTCCTCCCGGCCCCTGACCCCCGGCCGCGACGGCGCGGCCGCAGCGGCCGCACAGCACCGTGCCCGGTGGGTACGCGGTGTCGAATACATCATCCCATTGCGTCCACCGCGTTTATGGGCCGCGCCAGCGGGGGAAAGCGCAGTTCCTGCCCATGACCGGGTCTTTCAGTCGCGTCCTTTGGTCGCCCGGTCGCGACGTTTTGTGTGCCAGTCGCGACGTTTTGTGTGCCAGTCGCGACGTTTTGTCTTCCAGTCACGCCATGGCAAGAGCCAGTCGCGCGACTGAGAAAGCCAGTCGCGACGTTGTGTCTTCCCGCCGCGGCGTTGTGCTCTCCGGTCGCGCCATCGCAAGAGCCAGCCGGGTGCCGTGGCCATGGCTCTGCATGGCCACGATGAAGAGCCCGGTTGGTCGAAGCAGTCGCCGCATCAGACGACCCGGGGAGCGAGGAGGGCCGAGGGGCGGGTGGAGGAGTGGGCGGCTGGAAGCCGCCCCCCCTGGAAAGAAGGAAGCAGGGGCGCAGCAGTGGGCGGCTGGAAGCCGCCCCCCCTGTGACAAGGAAGCCGGGCGGTTGTCACGCGGTTGTCGATGGCGGCCTGAAACGACGCACGCTGGTCGGACGTCTCGGCCGATCTACTGCTCGATGCGCGGGTCCACCCAGCGGTAGAGCACATCGACCGCGAGGTTGAACAGGATCAGCATCGTCGCGAACACCAGCACCACGCCCATGATCAGAAACAGGTCCTTGGTCTGCACCGCGTTGACAAAATGCTGGCCCAGGCCCGGAATCGTAAAGACGCGCTCGACGATGAACGAGCCCGTCATCGCCAGCGCCGTCGCCGGACCCAGAAAACTCAGCACCGGCAAGAACGCGTTCTTCAGCGCGTGCTTCAAAATCACCGTCCGCTCGCTGGCGCCCTTGGCCCGCGCCGTGCGGATGTAGTCGGCCCCGAGCGTTTCGATCATGCCCATGCGCGTCAGACGCGCGATGTACGCCGCGAACGGCAGCGACAACGCAATCGCCGGCGCGATCATCCTGTCCACCGAGCCCCAGCCCGCGACCGGAAAGATCGGAATCCACACGCTGAACAAGAGCAGCAGCACCGTCCCCGTGACAAAACTCGGCAGGCTGATGCCGATCAGCGCGACCACCAGCGTGCTGATGTCGGCCCATGAGTTGGGCCTGATCGCGCCCACCACCCCCGCCGACACCCCCACCACCAGTGCGATGAGCATCGCGATGATCCCCAGTGTCGCCGACACCGGCAGCGCCGACGCGATGATCTCGTTGACCGACCAATCCTCATAACTCAGGCTCGGGCCCAGATCAAACACCCGCCGCTCGCGCGGGGCGACGCCATCGGCCGCCGCCAGCGCCCGCTCGGCCGCGATCGTGCCGTCCAGCGTCTGGCGCACATGCTTGAGGCCCGTGGCGCTGGCCAGATACGAGCCGTAGAACTTCCAGAAACTGTCGAGGTTGTACTGCGCCTTCATCCGCTCGACCACCGCCGCCGGCGGACGGCGGCCCTCGTCACGCTCGAGCGGATTGCCGGGGATCGCCCACGCCAGCATGAGCGTGAGCGAATAGATCACCAGCAATATCAGCGGCAACTGCAACAGGCGACGGACGATCATCCCGATCATGACTCAGCGCTCCTGCCCGCCAACACCCGACGCTGCAGGCCCGGGCAGCAGCGGCATCGTGCGCGACACATCCCGCCCCCTGCCGTCGCCGAGGATGTCGATGAGAAACATGTTCTGCATCGAACGCGGGTGCGGGTTGAGCCCGCTGACCCGGCCCGCGTCGAACAGGTACATCGTCACGTAGTGATAGATCGGCACCATGGGCAGGTCTTCCTCCATGATCAGACGCTCGGCCTGGCTCAGCAGCGCCATGCGCTTTGGCACATCAAGCTCGAGCGCCGCCGCGTCGAGCAGCGCGTCGTAGGCCGGGCTCGAATACTTGCGGTCGTTGTTGCCGTCGCCGGTGCGGTTGAGTTCGAGAAAAGTCGTCGGGTCGCCGTAGTCGCCATACCACCCGGCGCGGCTGGTCATGTAGTTGGCCTTCTTGAGATCGTCGCGATAGACCTGCAGCTCCTTCTGGGCCATGCGCGTCCGCACGCCCAGGTGCTCCTGCCAGTTGCGGCTGATGGCCTGGGCGATCAGATCGTGGCCCGAATCCTTGTTGAACAGCAGCTCGACCGTGGGAAACTGCGCCGGATCGGGCCAGCCCGCCGCCGCCAGCTCGGCCCGCGCCAACTGCGGATCAAACGCCAGCCCCGCCGGCGAAACATACCCCGCGATCGAACCCGGCGGGATCAGCGTCGAAGCCACCGGCTCGCCCGTCCGCTTGATGTCGCGCACGATCGACTCCTTGTCAATCGCCATCGCAAAGGCCCGCCGCACCCGCGCATCGGCAAACGGATTGGCCCGCCCGTCGGGCAGCGTGTCCAGACAGTTGAAGTTGTACCAGTACGTCGCAAACGCCGCGAATGCGTGGATGTTCTTGCGGGGATCGGCAGGAAGACGCCGGTCAATCTCGAACTGGTCATGCCCTTCGGCCTTAAGCCGCTCGATCTGGTCCGCGTGCTCGCGATAAAACGCGAGTTTGGCCTGCCAGATGTCGGCGCGATAGTTCACCGCCACGTCCGACACCCAGTCCGCCGTGCCCGTCTCGAAAGCCAGCACCTGGGCGTTGGGCTCGCTGACCTCGGGCGCGTAGATCGAATCGATGTCCAGATTCGCCCGGTCCCAGTAGTGCTCGCTGGCCACGAAATACATGTCGCGCTTGAAGCGCCAGCGATCAAGCCTGAACGGGCCGTTGCCCACCAGCAACGGCGGCTTGGTCCAGCCCATCTCCAGCCGGATCATCCCGCTGGACGCATCGACCTGCTCGAACTGCGACACCAGCGGCGGGTAGACCGGAGAGAACGTCGGGAACGCCGCCAGATCAAGAAAGTACGGCGTCGGCTGATACAGCCTCACGACCAGTTCATGATCGCCCGCCGCCCGCACCGCCACCATCTGGTCAAACTTGGCCACGGTCTGAGCCCAGAGATCCATCGCCGCCTGCCGCGTGCGCTCGCGCGCCGGACGCGCGGCATACGCATCCAGCGCCGCCTCGCGCCAGTCGTAGAACTCGCGCGAGCCTTCGATGAGTTGAAAGAGTTTGGTGTAGTCGGCCGCCGTGTCGGGCAGCAGCGCCCGCCGCCAGGCAAACACAAAGTCGCCCGCGACGACCGGCGACCCGTTCGACCACTTCGCATCATGCCGCAGGAAAAAACGGTACTCGAGCCCGTCGGCCGACACCTCCCACCGCTCGGCCACGCCGGGCATGATGTCGTAGCCCCACGAAAACACGTCGTTGCGCACCAGCGGCTCGAAGAGAATGCGGCACACACGCATGTCGGGCACCCAGCTCATCCGCTGCGGATCGAGCGTCGTCACGCCGGTGCCGTTGAGCATCGTAAAATCGGCCGGCGGCATCGGCTTGTCCGTAAAGACAATCACCGCCACCAGCAGCACCATCGCAATCAGCGGAGCCATCAGCTTGGCCATGACGGAGCATACGCCCGCGCAAGCCCCAGGCCCGCCGACCGGCCCGCGGAACCTTGCCTACTGAACCTTGAAGTGCGACGCCGACTGGCCAAACGGCGGACGCGTCAACACGCCACCTTCGCCCACGATCCGCAACACCGCCAGACGAAACTCAGCCATGTTGCCATCGGTCAGCCGCCGTGTGAGCACATCGGGCGTCGCGATGGTCGACTCGTCGATCCGCTGCTGGGGCGAACGCTCGTTGTGCTGCCCGACCAACACCCGCAGCACTTCGACCGATCGCTGCGTCAGTCGCTCGAGATGCCGCCTCGTTGCGCCGTCACGCGGAACATCCTGATAAGTGCGCGACACCAGAGCCAGCGTCTGACCCATCAGGCCCCCGATCGCCCGAATCGACGCCTCGTCAACCTGCGTCAGTCCGACCGCGACAATCCCGCGCACCGCGTCGGCCGCTTCGAGATACATCAGCAGTTCGATCATCGCTTCATCAGCCCCGCGAAAGTTCGACGCCTGCTGCCGCGACACGCGCGCCGCAACCGCATTGCACATCTCGGCCAGCGCCGACCGCTGCGCCGCAGCAATACGCGGACTGCCCGCCTCGGCTAATGTCCGCAAGGCACGAACCTGATACAGCGTCACGTCCGCGTCCGTCTCCTCGGTCAGGCTCCGCCCGAGCGTCCGCGACAACTGCGCCAGCGTCTCGGGATACACCGCAGGATTGTCGGTCTTGCGCACTTCCAGAAACAGCACCCGCAACTGGCCCAGCGCCATCAGACGATCGGCCTTCGAAGGCGTGCTGATCGCTGACTCGAACAGGATCGCCGATTCTTCCGACGCCACCTTGGCCGCAAGCCGATACCCGGCGAACCGATCCCAGTCCCGCTGCGACGCGATCAGCCTGCGCACCTCGGGCATCAGCGCCTCGGAACTTTCGATCCGGAACGCCACCGAAATCGAAGACCCGTCAAACATCTCCAGCAGCCGATCACGCCCGGTGCGCCGTGAGACCAGATCCTCGCTCTGGAGCATCGTCTGCCCCGACCGGATGTACTCGCGGATCTGCGTCTTCTGAGCGCTGCTCAGGTCCGCAACTTCCTGGATCCCGGATGGGAGTGTCGCCGCCTGCCCGCACGCCATCGAAGGCACGCACAGCGCCAGCATCACTCCCGCAAACCAACCCAGTCTTCGAGACAGTGCTCGTCTCAAAACGGCATCCCCTCTATTGGTAGACCCGGCTGGCAAGCCCGGTTCATGCAAACCCCAGCCACTCGATCCTTCAATCAGGTGCGAAACCTACACCAATCCGCACCGCGCGTCAACTCTAGCCCCTGCCAACCCCTCCGACCCGGAACCCTAGTAGACCTCAAGCAGCAATCTGCCCGTGGCTCGCACCGAACGCCCGATCACCCGGCGATCCCACTGCGACCAAGGCCCCGCCTCAGGATTCACACGCACATACTGCGACACCACCTCATTGTCATAGTGCTCAGCCAGTGCCCGAATCAACCCTACCTCCATGCCCGCAATCCCGCACACATACACCAGCGTGCGCAAACTCCGCAGCATCGGTTCCAACTGTTCCCGATGCGTCACCAGACGATCCTGCACATACCCGCTCCCCGCCCCATCCGGCCCCGGATCGCGACTGATCGCGGTCAGATAGGTGAAGTTCGGATGCTGCTCAGTCCACCGCCTCAGATCCTCGTCGTACAGCAAATCCGTGGTGTACGGGACCCCCATAACCAGCACGATCCGGCTCGCGACCTTGGACGCCAGCAACTCCTTGATCATCCCGCGAAACGGGGCAATGCCCGTCCCGGTCGCGAAAAAAACATAATCATGCTGCTCGGGCGCGACCGGAAGTAGAAACCGCTTTCCGCTCGGACCCGTCATCTGAACTTCGTCGCCCACCGAGAGATCGCAGAGATAGTTGCTCGCGACGCCCGTCAGCAGGCGGTGAGTCTCCCAGTGTTCGTCGAGCGTTCGCTTGACCGTCGTGGCAATCACCTGACCTTGCCCGTCTTCGCCCGAGGTCGGGCTGGCAATCGAATACAGCCTCAACTTGTGAGGCTTCCCCCGTTCATCCACACCCGGAGGCACCACGCCGAAGGCCTGCCCGGCGCGAAACGAACCGGCAAGTTTCGTTCCCGAAACATCAATCGCAACATGGCGCACAAACCCTGAGGCCTTGCGGCCCCGCGTGCACAGCGTCGACTCGATCACGCGACCCACCACCGGCTGGGCCGGTGTCACCACGTTCACGAGCACTTCCGGAAGCACCGGCTCGCCTGGAATCCCGTCGCCAGACTGGCCCCCCGGTTGGTTGCTCATGGCCGTTTGGTCGCTTTTAGATGATGGCCCGGCGTGCGGCTGCATCGTCGCATCAGCCTTCATCATCGTCGCTCATTCCGTCGTCTTCGAACGGCTCGTCGATCGGGTCAGGCTCCCAATCGGTCGCAGGCGCGGCATTACGATCCTGGCGGCCAGCGATCTCATTGAGGCGCCCGATCACCACGTCCAGCTTTTCACGACTTGCGCCCCGCCCGCCCGTGGCGCCAAAGTCATCGGCCGCCGCGCCATACGCCTCCACCGCAGCCTCCGTCGCGCGTCTGACCTCCGAGGCTGCCCGCGAAGCCTGCTCGGCGAACCAATTGGCCTCGGGCAAAGGCGGATTCATCGTCGCCAGCCCTTGCATGAGCTCCTGCAACGCGCCAAACGAACGCGCACGCTTGGCGTGCACATCGCCTAACGCCAGATTTGCTGTGCCGCGGGCGAACTTCGCATTGACCCGCATGTCGGCCTCGGCCTGCCGAGCACTCGAGACCGCCGACACCAGCGCGGCGATCTGTTCTTCATACAGCGCATTGAGCCCCCCGCCTTCGCCCCGGCCCGCACGAAAGTCGATCAGTCCGTTCGCTTTCTCCCGCACCTGCTGGGCAACCGCCGCGGCCTTGGCACGCGCAGCCGATGCTTCGCTCGCCGCATCCTGAGCCGCCTGACGAATCTCAGCCTGCGAAACCCCGATCAGCGCCTTCTGCTGCACGAACTTCTCGTAGGTCAGCAAGGCTTCGCGGGCTTCGGTCTCGAGTTGATTGGCCCGGGCTGAAAGACGGCTGACATCGAGCAGCTTCAGGTCCGCAGCGTGAGCGTGCGTCGCGATTGTGGGCGCAAGCTCCGCTGCCTCGCGTGCCGAAAGGGTCGAGGCCCGCAGTTCCAACTCCGCAGCCTTGTCCCGCTCGGCCTTCGACTGGGCTTCGAGTTGCGCGATCTGAGTCCGCAGGTCCGCAAGCTTGCCGTCGATCACCGACTTTTCACGCTGCGCTCGCTCGATAAATCCTTCGATCTCGCCCTCTTCACTCACGAGCAAGGCCAGTTCGGGTGCGGGATCGTAACTCTGCGCCGCAGCGGCCTCCGCTTGGAGAGCCTGCCACGCACGAGCGAGCCCGCGCAGCTCGGTCATCTGCGCAACCGCCTGCTGTTCGATCGTGTTGACCTTCAGCCCCACCCCGGCCGCGATGCCAGTCTGCGCACGACTCTTGAGGATCTGCACGCTTGCCTTCTCCGCAGCCGTCCCGTCGGGCGTCCCGTCCAACGCCCGCTTCGCAGCCGTGAAGCCCGAGGCCGCCACGCCAGGATCAGAACCCGAGCCGCCACCAGCTGCGATTCCGCTGATCGAAGCCCCAGCCTCCCGCACCGCGACCTTCGCCTCGGAGCGTCCATCACACCCCGTCAACATGCAAGTTGCCAACCCCGCCGACGCGAACACCAACCGTAGTTTGCCCTTCATCGAAACCCTTTTCATCATGGCTCCTGTTCCATCGGCAGCAAGGACCATCAACAGGCGGAGTCCCCCTCCGCAGTGAGCCACAGTTTAGGTCATACACGAACCCGCCGCACGAAGCTACCTCTCGAGCTTCTCGATATCCTCAACCTCTCCTGTCGTCGGATCTGGTGGGGGCCGAACCTCATAATCAATCGGATACTCGGGTCTCGGGCGGTACATGCCCGAAATCCACGCCACCGCATCCTCAAATCCCTTGTCCTCGGTCGATCGGAAAACGGAACTCCACCCGCGACTGCCACGCGTCCGCGCTGCATCGGGGTGTGGATAGAGTGAAACATCCCGCGGCAGCGCCATCTGCAACAACGGCGAACGCGCCGGCTCTGCATAGTTGATCAGTGGCGTCCCATCGGCCAGTTTGAACCGATCCAGAATCACCATGTTCGTGTACACGGTTTGATCCGAGTTGATCTTCTGGTTGTACAACTGCAAACGCCCCGCCTCGGCTCCGCCATGACACTGTTCAGTCGAGCACGCGTTCATCAGCCATCGTGCGTGCACGTCGCCCCTGAACTTCTGGATCGCGGGCGGATGATCCCGAATGACCACCTCGCGGTAGAGTTCTCGCGCCTGAAGCTTGAACATCAATTCCAGCACTTCTTCGGGACGCTTGCGGAACAGCGCATCACGCCCCTCCGATGTGCTCGGGATCAGATGACTGCTCGCATGGGTACGGATCATGCGTTCAATCGTTTCCCGCTTGATGATGATGCGCGGCGGCCTCTGCAAATCGACCTCATACACCTTGATGAGATTGATCTCCTCCGGCTTGAGCAACGGGAAACGCCGCCTCGCATCGACACGCTGAGAAAAACGTTCAGCCCCGCTCGGGCCGCTGAGCGATGCATCACGCTCGTCCATGACCCGCTGTTTGCTGAGCAGATCCACCTGAATCTTCAGCCAACTGTGCAACTCGCGCGCCTGACGATGGAACGGATCCCGCGCCAGCACCGCTTCGACCTCTCCCATCGCCAGTTCGTACTGCTCCCTCGCTCGTAGCCATTCGGCCAACAGCGTGCGCCCGTCAAGGTCCGAGTCCTTGATGAGGCGCCGCATGTTCTCATACCGCTCCATCAGCGGCGGCAGGATGCGAATCGTTCGTACCAGACTCCCGGCAAACCGAGTCTCAATCCCCTCGATCCGCAGCACCACCTCATCCTCGCTGTGCGACACCAGCAGGCCAGTCACCTCACGCCCACCTTGCAACAACACCACGCACTCACGCAGCGCAGTCTTCTCGACCTGCACTCGAGGTTGGTCCCCATCCGATTCCTGATCTGACTCATTTTGCCAAACTGCCCCAGCAGGCGCACCAGCACCGACCACACCCGCCGCGATCACGCCCGCGCAGCACCAGATCAGGAATTGGATTCTTCCGGCATGCTTCGGCATCCCGCCATGATACGCGAAGACCAAGCCCTCAGTCCGAACTCTGGAACGATTGCAACTGCGACAGTGACAGCACGCGCTCATCACGCTGTATCCGCACCGCACGATCCAGGGCGAGCACATGCCCCGTAACCGGTTGAATGAACTCGACGCTGCCCTTGTCATTGAGTCTCAGTTCGATCGGGCCGGGAACATCGCTGCGGAACTCCACAAAGTATCCGGGCATCCAGACCTTCACCCCAGCACACACGCGCTTACGGATCGTCAATTGCGCCGCGACCAGACCGAGCATCAGACTTGCCAGTTTCTCGCTCGAAGTTCGTACTCGGTCAAGATCCTTCTTCGCTTCGCTCGCGGACAACTCCAGTTCCGCCAGTTCCTCTGTCTGCTGCGCAGTGAGGGAGTTGAAATGCCGCTTCAGATCCCCCACTTTGCACTCTGCTTTAGCGAAGACGCGCTCCAGTTCAGGGATCAGATCCAATGTTCGTCGGGCTACCTCTTCCTGTTCCCGCAATGAACCAAGAACAACATGAGTCGAAACCCCCCCATATCCGCCGAGCAACCCAATCTCTGCGTGCCCAACCACCGAGTACAACCCACCGCGCACCGATGCCCCGACCGCAAACATCGGGCCATGCACCTCCAAATTGCAGTTGTTCACCTCGTTCTTGATCGTCACCGGGCCATAAATAATCCCACGCACACCATCAAGATACTTCGCCTCCAGCGATCGTCCGACCTCGATGACACCCTGCTCGCGCCCCGCCATGCCCCCGCGAAGCGTCAGGTGACGGCCACATCGAATCGTGGCGGCCTCGACCAGACCCTTGATGCTCAACGATCCTTCAGCATTGACCACGAACTGGTCCTTGACGCCCTCCTCAACAACCACATCACCAGGAAAACGGATATTGCCCGTCGAGAAATCGACCGCCCCGCGCACTGTCAGCACCGGTTCAACCCCGATCAGATCATGCTTGCATACGAGATGCCCGGGACGCCGCGCTTCAACAAACTCTTCATCCCGCACACGAATGTTCTCGTTGAACTGCATCTGACATTGCAGGCCGCTCTTGGCTGCGATGGCTTCGCCATAGATGTCTTCGCCATCCACTCCATCCGTCGGATGGATGATGCGCCCAATGCGATCCCCCTTGCGCACGATCACAAACGACGACTGCTCTCGGAAGTTCACCGCCTCCTCGCTCGATTCGGATACGTCCTCATCCAGTGAGACAAACACACGCCGGCGATGTGCGATCTCGGCAAGCTGCTCCTGAATTTCAGGCGTGAACTCGAACCGACCAGCTTCGCCGTTCTTCGGTGCAACTCCGCAAGCCACAAGCGCCTCGTGCCGTTCTTCCGGAGCCTCTCGGCACCGATCGACCAGCCGCGCGATCTCCTCCTCACGGATCACACGGCGAAGAATTCCCGCTGCGTCCAACTGACTAATCAGCGTCTGGGCGTCGAGCTGCGCAGGGTCATAGCCAGGGGTCACGAGCAGCACAGCGCGCACCTTTCCCTCTTCGTGTCGCAGCTTCAGACATTCCGAGAGATCACGACTCATTAAACACGCTCACGCTTCCGGCGTAAATCCACTCACGCCACCTTGAACTTCGCCATTGTCTCGTCAATCCGCTGAAGCAGCAAATCCGGAGTGAACGGCTTGACCACATAGTTGTTCACACCCGCCTTGATGGCCTCGATCACACGGCCACGGTCGGCCTCCGTCGTCACCATGATCACCGGTGTCGTCTTGTTCGACTGCCGGAACGACTTGACAAACGTCAACCCATCCATAGTGGGCATGTTCCAGTCCACGAGAATCAGCTCCGGGTTGAACGCCGCGACCTTGCTCAGAGCATCCTGCCCGTCGCCAGCCTCCTCAATCTCAGTCACGCCCAGCTGCTTGAGCACGGCACGCTGAATATTTCGCATCGTCTTCGAGTCATCAATCAACATCACTCGCATCACATAAGCCCCCAATTCGACCCAAACTGTTCTTCCCTGATCTACGCCCTTGCTCGTGCGCTCGACGATTGCACTTCCTCAACTTCGCTCGCTTGACGAATCGCGATCTCGATCGAGAACCCGCCCAAATCTGTCATGCATGGAATCACAACGCAAGGCATCCCCTTTTGCTGCGCGATGAAGTGTCCAGGCCCCACGACCACACTCGGGCACGCGATCGACACCGAGCGCAGCCCCAGATTCGCCTTTGCTCCGCCTGCCACCATGTTGGCTAATTCTCCAATCGCGTCTGCGAACTCCGCCTCATCTCGTTCAAGCCGCTCACCACAGAACAGCATCACCACCGACTCAGCCGTTTCGATCGGAAAACTGAGCACTACCGATCCATTGACATCCCCGCTCATCCCGATCACTCCCGACACGTCGCGCGGGGCAGCGAAGCCGTGCTTCAGCCGCGGCATGCCGACACTGACCGGAAGCTGCATCATCGTCATGAGCACATTCTGAATGCTCAGCATGAACGGCTCAATGAGTTTTAAGTCCATCATCGCACTCCTGTCTTTCATGCAGCTTCTGCCTGGTGCCCTTCACATCGCAGCGTCCACCGCGCGATCGCATCAATCTCCACAATCCGAATCGCACACCCATCCGTGCCCACGGTCGCCCCAATGAATGGACATCGCTCTCCCTGCCCAGTCATTGGTTTGACCACTACCTCTTCCTGCCCGATCACGTCCGACACCAGCAGCGCCATCAACTGCTCATGCACCCTGAGAACGACCGCAACACGAGCTACCTCGTCTTGCTGTCTCTTCACGCCAAATGCTTCCGCCGCCAAGACCACCGGCACCTCTCGCTCCCCGATTCGCAGCACCCGAGCTCGCCCAATCCTCTTCAACTCCTGATCATTGACTTGCACAATCTCCACAACACTGCTCAGCGGCAGCGCATAAATCTCGCACGAAACCTCCGCCAGCATCACAGGTAACACCGCAATGCTCAGCGGAATGCGCACACGGATTGTCGTCCCCCGGCCTGCCACACTCCCGACCGTTATTTCCCCCCCAAGTCTTTCAACATTGGTGCGTACGACATCCATGCCGACACCCCGACCCGAAAGATCGCTCACATGCTCCGCAGTCGAAAAACCGGGCGTAAAGATGAACCGAAACACCTCGTCGTCGGCCATCGCCGCAACTTGACTTGTTGTCGCCAGACCTCTCTCCACCGCTTTGGCAGCGATCTTCTCGCGACTCAGCCCGCGGCCGTTGTCGTGCATGACAATCTGCACGCAACTCCCATCCTGTATGGCACGCAGCGCGATCGTCCCTATAGCATCCTTTCCGGATTCGAGCCTCTCGGCCCGCGTCTCGATGCCATGGTCCGCGCTATTGCGCATCAGATGCACCAGCGGGTCATTGAGCGCTTCGATGACAAACTTGTCAAGTTCGGTCTCGCCGCCCTCAACCACCAACCGAATCTGCTTGCCCGTCTTGGTCGCAAGTTCACGAATCACGCGCCTGTACCGACCGAACAGTCGCGACAGTGGCTGCATGCGCGCCCGCATGACTGCATTCTGAATGTCTGCCGTCACCTGCGTAAGCTTCTGTGAGGCCGTTTCCAACGCTTCAAGCACTTGCGCCTCAGGCTTTGCGCCCGCTTCGAGACCTCGCACAAGCGACACGATTCGATTCTTCTCGATCACCAATTCGCCGACCAGATTCATCAGCGTCTCCAGACGCTCAACTTCGACGCGAATCGTGGCCTCCGGTGTGTTCTCGCGCGCACCAGCCTTGCTGCCTGACGCATTTGCATCCTCATCGCCGTCGACCACACCCCGAGGCCTTCGGCCGCCAACCTCCACCACGCACGCGCCGCGATCCTGTCCTATCTCATTCAATCGCTTCACGAGACTTTCAGGTGCGGCCTCAATCTCAACCACGCCACGATGCATCTGCTCCAACTGCTTTCCAAGCACCCCCGACGCAGCCAGCAACAGTCCGATGAGGTCGTGTTCAGTGCCAGCACGACCGATGCGGACCGCGTTGAGCGCGCTCTCCGCAGCGTGCGCGATCTCCACCATGTTACCCAGCGCCAGGAACGACGCGCTCCCCTTGATCGTGTGCAGAGCCCGAAACGCCTGATCAATCCTTCCCGGATCGGCTGTCGCACTCGATTCCATCGCGCCAAGATCACGCTCCAACTGTTCGAGCAGTTCGCCCGCTTCAGTCAGAAAGTCATGGATGATCTCCGGCTCGAATCCGCCTAGCGACATGCACTACCTCTTCTGCGATTCCTCGCTACTTCCCCTCAAACGCTTCGCAAAGCAGTTTCCCCGCGAAAACCGCTCCTCCTCAAACAATTCCGTCACTTCATCGGTGTGTTCTCCGCGCCCAACGAACAACGCTCCGTCACCCGCCAGATGTTCATAAAACGTCCGTACAACGCGAGCCCTCATTGCCTCGTCAAAGTACATCATGACGTTGCGGCAAAGAATCACATCCCATGTGCCACGCGCCCGTGTGCTCAATGTGTCATTCAGGTTGTGAACCTGAAACGAAACCAATTCCCTGATTTCGTCGCGCACATGCCACTTCCCGTCCACCTCACGCAGATACTGCGCCCTGATCGCATCGGGAATCGAACGCGCAACAGCACTCGCATAGACCGCGGTTCGTGCGGTGCGCACCACACGCTCTGATAAGTCCGTTCCGAGTATTTCAATGTGCCATCCCGCGATCCGCGCTCCGAGTAATCGGTACAGCATGATCGCCAGCGTGTACGGCTCTTCCCCGGTCGAGCACCCCGCCGACCAGATGCGAAGATGCCTGCTCTCCATTCTCGCATCAAGCAGCACCGGGAGCACCTGCCGACCCAAAACCTGCAACTGTGACTCATCGCGGAAGAAACTCGTCTCATTGATCCCGACTCGGTCAAGTAAATCCTGAAACTCCTCCGCCTGATAGGGGCCAGTCGTCAGCAGTGCAAGGTACTGGTCGAAGTCATCGATGCCGAGTTCTGCAAGGCGCGCTCCCAATCGGGATTCCAAGACATGGATCTTGCTGTCCGGAATGCGAATTCCGCTCCTGGTGCCGATCACTTCGCGCAGCCTCGCAGCCTGCAACCCGCTTAGTTGAATCCCGATGTTCGTTGTTGTCACGCTAGATTCCTCTCCGACACACTTGTCGCAAGCCGCGCTCGCGCTTTGGCTCTACGTCCAACTGCTGCCAGCAGCACCTTCATCTGTTCTGCATTGCCAACCGCATTGGCATACCCTGCCCGAATCACATTGCCTGGCATCTCATGCACCACACATGTCGTGCGCTCCTGCGCCACCACCGCAGCCCCTGCCGCGCGCAGACTTCCCGCACCGGCGGTCCCGTCATCGCCCATTCCCGTAAGCAGCAGGCCGAGCGCGTGTTGGCCATAACTTTGAGCCGCGCTTGCAAACAACTCATTGACGCTTGGCTTGAACATGTCACCCGAAGCCTCGCCTGAGACCTCCAGTCGCATTCCACCACCGACGCTGACCACGCGCAGATGGCTCCCGCCTTCTCCGATATACACCACCCCCGGCTGAACCCGTTCCCCGTCCTCAGCGATCATCACTTCCACATTGGCCATCGCCCCGAGCCGCTCTGCAAAGCAGCGCGAGAACAGCCCCGGCATATGCTGCGCGATCAGGATCGGAACCTGCCACTCCGGCTCAAGCGAACACACCAGCGACTCAACCATTGGAGGCCCACCTGTGTTGGCCCCAATCACCACCACACTTATCTCCTGCTCAACAATTGAACCAACAACGCTCTCAGAAAGTGATCGCTCGTGAATCTGGCTCCCCAATTCACCTTTCGCCCGAGGAGCCCCGACAGCTCTCAGTTTCGCGACCAACTCCTGTCCAAATCTTGCAGGGTTGCGTTGACACGCGTCCTGCTCTTTTGTCACGAAATCCGCCGCGCCCATCCGCAGGGCCGCCAGTGCCTCCCGGCTTCCGTCTTTGGTCAGATGCGAACACATCACGACCCCTGGTCTGGGATGCTGATTGAGACGCAGAATTTCACGCAACGCACCCAATCCGTTCATTTCCGGCATCTCGAGGTCAAGAGTGATCAGATCGGGCTTGAGCGCCATCGCCTGCATCACACAGTCCCGTCCGCTCCGCGCCGTGCCGACCAGTTCCAGACCCTCAGCCTTCTCAATGATCGCAGAGATCACCTTGCGCATGAAAATCGAATCATCAGCAACGAGCACTCTTGACATGGGCGCGCAACCTCGCTCCAGACACTGGACCTATATCCAAACGTATCGAGCATATTGCGAACTCAGTTTACTTCCCTCCCATCGAGGCGCACCCTGAGCCCTTGGCAGACCAAGACACTTCCCATCCGAGAGGGACCCACCCCGTACGCGACTTCCCCAATCCTGGCGGGGACGTCGCACAAATGCACCATGGCAGGGAACAAAACAACGAGACGCCGAACCTGCGGCGTCTCATCAATGCCCAGAAGAGGACTCGAACCTCCACCCCGTTTCCGGGACCACCACCTCAAGGTGGCGCGTCTGCCAATTCCGCCATCTGGGCTGCTGGTTGTCGTGCCGCCGGATGGCAGCGGGAGCGAGTATAGGCCACAACCGTCCAGTCAACCCTCTCACCCATTCGGACTTTGCGGTCAGGTTGCCTATCCTACTTCTCTTCCTGCAGGAATGCGGTGTGCAGCACCCATTTCCTCGCGGGGATCAGCGTGGGTACGAACAGGTAGAACAGTCCCTGAAACAGGTGAATTGGTCGCTTCGCGCTGCTCGCAAGGCGCGACGCCGAGAGGATCGGACTCGATGAGGATTTTCATGCTCGGGTGGGAGTTTCCTCCCTTCATCGCGGGAGGGCTTGGTACGGCCTGCTACGGCCTGACCAAGGCTCTGGCACGCGCCGGGCACGAAGTCCAGTTCGTCCTCCCACGCTCCATCGACCGCTCGCATTCTTCGCACGTCTCGCTGCTTTCGCCTGACGAACTTCCACACCTCGCCGACGATGTGCTTGGCGGCGAGTTCCCCCCTGCAACGAGTTCAACCACATCACAAGGAACTTTGCAGACATCGACCGAGATCATCGAACGCCGCGGGAGTCGGGTCGAGTTGATCCCCGTTGATGCCGGGTTCAGTTCGCCGTATCCCGAGTTTTCGAGGGGAACAAATCTCGCACTGAGCCAGATGATCGAACAGATCCGCCACGACCGCCAGACCGGCACGATTCGCGTCGGGGGTATTGAACTTCCAACAAGCAGCGCCACAGCCGCGATGCTGCGCGAAGCGTACCGGCGCAAGGACGAACTCTCCGCCGCCGAAGGCCACTATGGCTCGGACCTTTTCGGCGACGCCCAACGGTATGCATTCTTGTGCGTCGCCCTGGCTGCGACACGTCACTTTGACGTCATTCATGCGCACGACTGGCTGACCTACCCGGCTGGGATCGCGGTCCGCGCCATGACCGGCAAGCCTCTGGTTGTCCATGTTCACGCCACAGAGTTTGATCGATCGGGAGATTGTGTCAATCAGTCGGTTTATGACATCGAACGCGCCGGCATGGCGGCTGCGGATCGCGTCATCGCGGTCAGCCAACTGACGCGCAACATCCTCGTGCGACGCTATGGCGTGCCCGGGGAGAAAATCGACGTGGTCTACAACGGCGTCGATCAAGATTCCGCACAGCCCCCGACCGGCGCCATCATCGAACGCGACGACAAGATTGTCCTGTTCCTCGGTCGCATAACGATGCAGAAGGGGCCTGAGTATTTCATCCGGGCGGCCAAGCGCGTGCTCGAGAAAGTTCCCAATGCGAAGTTCGTGGTCGCGGGTTCGGGCGACATGGCGCTTCGGATGATCAACCACGCAGCCGAACTTGGCATTGGACAGAAAGTGCTATTCACGGGGTTCCTGCGCGGGCGCGACGTCAAGCGCATCTTCGACATCGCGTCGTGCTACGTGATGCCCAGTGTCTCCGAGCCGTTCGGCATCGCGGCACTCGAAGCCATGCATCACGACACGCCTGTCATCATCAGCAAGCAGTCGGGTGTCAGTGAAGTCCTGTCGCACGCGCTCAAGGTGGATTTCTGGGATGTGGATGAGATGGCGAACAAGATCGTTGCGGTGCTCAAGTATCCTCCACTGAGCAAGACGCTGCGCGAGCACGGCGCGCTCGAGCTGCGCGGGCTGAGCTGGGACGGTGCTGCTGGCAAGTGCGTCAAGACATATGCCCGCGCGATCACGTCGCACGGATGACTTTGGACCCTTCGGCGTGGTCCAGCACACCGAACCACAGGCAGATCCGTTGCGTAGGCGATCTGATGCGCCCATAGACTTGTTGTCCTTGTGAGGAGTTTGTCATGCCGAGCCGTTGCGCCTACGCAGTTCCTTCGTTCATCGCCTCCGCGGCGCTGGCCATCAGTGCCGCGTACGGGGCTGCATTCGGGACTAACCCAGAACCCGAAGCCTCGCCATACATGCGTGTGGTGACGCCTGATGAGCGGACACTCCAACTCGACATGGCTGTGCGCACTCTGATCCCAAAGAACCCGAGCCACCCGGTCGTGCACCTTGTTGGCGCAATTCATATTGGAGACCGTACGTACTACAACGACTTGCAAGCCTACCTCGATGTGCACGACATTGTGCTCTATGAAGGTGTCGGCGGTGCACGCACGCCGAGACTCCTGACCGACACCACGCGCGACCGCAGGACGACCGAGCACAACTTGCAATTCCTCGGACTGATGGCGGCAGACGTTCAGCGTCGAACGAACTCATGGCCCCAAGATCGCGATGCACTCCTTGGCCAGTTTGCAGGTACAACCCGCGCCCTGATCGAAACTGCTTTGACCGATGCCTGGGGGCACCAGATCACAATCATCGCCTCCCCCGACACGTTCGACGCCTTGAGCCTCGGAGCCGATCATGCGATTGGCGGTGAGGACGATAACGAAGACATCAGACTTTCGGATCTTCGTGCCGTAGCTGCCCAGCGTGCGATCGTTCGCGAAGGGGGAGGCCTCCAGCGTGATCTGGCAGATGCCCTCGGTCTGGAGTTTCAGCTCGATGGCATCGACTACACCAAGCCGCATTGGCGCAACAGCGATCTTTCGATCGATGAGATCCGGGCTGCGGTCTCCGGGCGTGATGCGCCTGCCGACGCCCCGGCCAATCCAAACGCCAAGCCCGGAAAGCCAACTGATACAGAGCGAGCAGCCAATGCCCTGTTCAGCGCGCTATCCGGCGAATCATTCCTGGCCAAGACGGGCGGATTTCTCTTCAAGATGCTCGGCTCTAGCCCGCGTGGGCGCACGATGATCAAAGTGATGCTGGCCGACACGCTCTCGCACGCCGATGACCTGCTCGGTTCGCAGCCAGGTGTCATGGGCGATTTGATGAAGGTGATCGTCGATGACCGCAACATTGCCGTGGTGCGCGATCTTCAAGCCATCATCGAGAATGAGCCAACCGCTCGCAGCGTTGCGATCTTTTACGGTGCCGGCCACTTTGCCGACCTCGAAACCCGCATCAGCAATGATCTCGGGTACGCGTGGGACAGCACTGTGTGGATCCCGGCGATGACCGTTGATCTTCAGCAGGCAGGCATGACGCTCGATCAACTCGCCGGGTTCCGCGCGATGATGCGGACCAGCATTCAGAGGCAGATGCGGCAGGGGCAGTAAGCCCAAACGTGAAACTCAATCCCTAAGCACGGGACTGGCGTGTGCAATCGGATCCTCGCCGCGCAGCCTCCGCGCGATGTCCACAATGATTCCCATGTGATGCGTAATCAACTGATGCGCGAGCAGTGGCGGCCCGTCGAACCAGATGGGATCCACGCCCGGAGGCGATGTGTTGGTGGCGCCCACGAGCCAATCACCTGTTGCAGCATATGGAAACAGTTCGAACTCCGCGTGCTCCAATGCTGCATCGAGCTTCGCGAGAAACTCCGACCCCGGCATCATGCTGCGTGAAGCCGCATCGATGTGCACGAACTCAGCCAACCTCGCGCCGCGGTGCGGCGTTCCGAGCGTGAACAACCGGGCAATGTGCAACCGATGCGGCCGGTCGGGCAGCGCTGCCGTCCGAGCGACCAGTCCGCCCATCGACACCGCCACGACGTCAATCTTCTCGCCGTTGGGAGAAAACCGAGTGTTGGCCAGCATCACGGCGCGATCGGCCAGCGGCATGATGTCTGAACCATAGGGATACGACAACCACGCGAAACTTTCGCGCGGTGCGCCTGTCAGGCTCCGCAACCGCCGCATGAGCACATACGCCAACGTACGTGGCGAACGCCATCCGGCCAAGACCAAGATCGGCCGCTCAAGCGCGATCGGAGTCGCCTTCATGCGGCGCACATCAGCAGCAAGCCACTCTCGCGTTTTCATGTCGTTTGTTCGCGATCGACGGTCAGTGGAACCGCTTTCGGCCCGCTAGTCGCAGCGATGCGCTCTGCAGCCATCTTCTCCCACCCGCTTCCGAGTTCACCCTCCGGATCGGGCGGCACAATCGACACTTTCTTCTCGCCGAGCTTCACTTCGCCGGCGCGTACACGATCCTGAAACACACAACACTCGCGAAGCAATCGATTGAGAATTTCGGCTTCGGGCACGATTGCGACTCGCTCGCCCTGAACATAGATGATGCCCTTGCGATCGCCCGCGAACACCGCAACATCGGCGCCTTCAGCCTCTCCGGGGCCATTGACGACGCACCCCATCACTGCCACTTTCATCGGCACCGTAATGGCCTCGGCGAGCTTTGCCCGCACCTGCTGCGTGAGTGTGAAGAGATCAACCTGTATGCGCCCGCATGTCGGACACGCGATCAGTTCGGCTCCCACGCGCTCGCGCAACCCAAGCGACCAGAGCAGCTCGAGCCCATCCTCAACCTCGTAGACCGGATCGCTGGCGTAACTGATGCGGATCGTGTCGCCAATTCCATTGGCCAGCAAAGTGCCCAGCGCGACGACAGAGCGGATGCATCCGGTTTCCTTTGGCCCTGCGTGCGTCACGCCAAGATGCAGCGGATGATCGAATCGCGCGGCAATCTCCGTGTAGGCGTCGATCACGACTGTCGGAACCATGCTCTTGGCGCTGATGCAGATGTCGAAGAAGTCCTCTGCGTAGAAAATATCGAGGTACTCTTCAAGTTTGGCGATCATAATCGCGAGCAGGTAGCCGTGCTTGTGGTGACTGAAGACCGCGCCCAGTTCGCGCGCTCGCTTCTGCTTGTCCTTGCGTTCGATGATCGAGCCTTCGTTGACGCCGACGCGGATGGGAATGCCTGCGTCCTTGCACGCACGGATAACGTCTCGCACCTGGTCTCGTTCGGTGATGTTGCCGGGGTTGAGGCGGATCTTGTGGATGCCGGCTTCGACGGACTCGAGCGCACGCTGAAAGTGAAAATGCACATCAGCGACGATCGGAACCGTTGTCTGAGCCAATATCTCGGGAAGGGCAGCGGTGTCCTTGCGCTCGGGCACCGCGACACGAACGATGTCGGCCCCGGCCGCGGTCAGTTTGTGAATCTCTGCCACGCAGGCGTCGATCGTGTGGGTATAGCCCGCTGTCATGGTCTGAACGCTGACCGGAGCAATAGTGGTGCCGTGTAGTCCGCCCCCAATCGCGACGATGCCTGTCCGATCATCGCCAATTCTGATCTGCCGTGTCGCGCGTCGTGGTGTCATCGAACCAATCGTACGACGACGCGTCGAGGCCGGGTCGCCGACTCAGCGAACGGATTCCATATTCGCATTCTGTTCGCTCTGTTGAACAGGCCATGAAATACGCACCGGTAACAAAACGTTGGTCCTTACGAACAAATCTGTCAGTTCGAGCATCCAACATGCGGCGGGTTTGTGTAGAAGCTCACGAAAAGAGCAGCCGAGTGCGTGAGAGGAGTTTCGGGTATGTTGACCGCACGAGTCGAAGCCATGGACACGAGTTTGGTGACATCTCCCGCTCCGGATGACATGTCCCCGATCGAAGCCGCGATCATGGACGGATGCAACGCACTGCATGCTGCCCGTGCTTCGGGGGACGAGGCGTGCTCCCGTCGCATTCGGGCCGAGCTCTTTGATCTGCTTGACCATTACGACGCAACTGATGGCGAAGACCATCCGAACCCGGCGTGGTCGAGGCCGAACCAGCGCGCGTTGGTGCATTCAGCCGCTGGCGAGCTCGACGCCGCGATCCGTTTTGAGATTGCTGCCCTGCCATACGCCGACACGAACCGTCGCAAGGAGATCAGCCTGGGCAATCTTGCGGAACGGTGCATCCGCGCGGGTCGGCATGATGACGCGGTCGAATGGTTTCTGTTGGCGCAGGAAATCGCACCCCACCGTGTGCCGATTCTGTTGACAGGGGCACAGGCGCTCTTCTTTGCGGGATATCTTGCCGAGGCCGATCAGATTTTTGCCTCAATGCTCGACATGACTGAACTGCTCGCGGTCGGGAGCGAACTGACTGCGTATCTGGACTACGAACCGCGCCTGCGCGTGATGGCTGCGGAACTGCCCTCGCTTGCAGAGTTGTATCGCCGATGGAACAAGGCCCAAGGTCGCTGAAGGACTTGAAGGGGACTCACCATGATGAACCAACAGCAACAAGACGAGTTCTGGCGACTGTATGAAGCCAAGGCCCGCAAGGCGCTCGAAGGTGCCTGCGTTCGTGCTTCTCGCAGTCTTTCCGGCGGGTCGATGGACGTCTGCGACATGATCGCCTGGATTGACGACCGGGTGTGGCGCATGCTCAAGCTCGAACAGGCACCGTTGTTTCACGAGCAAGTGACGCCGCAAGAAGCGGTCGAGCGCGTTCTCGCGCACTCCAAGACCTTGAGTCGATGGGCGTATCTCGCGCTCAGCCGACGCCACTGGAAGCGTCTTGAGCGTTCGCAGGAATTCGTTGCACAGACATCGAGGGCGGAGCGTCTTGCGTATGTCAAAGCTGCGGAAGTGGACATCGAAAAGCAGGAAGAAATCGACGAGAAACTGGCCAAGATCCGCTCCACCGTGTCGCAGAATGTGCGTCGCCGTGCGGCAGCATCGTGGCAGGACCTTGCCGAGCGCCATCGCATCGCAGCCGCTCTCGGGGCAACTGAAAAAGAGGATACCGACTTGATCGAACAGACCATCTCAGGGGAAATCAAGATCAATACTGTTGAGCAGATGCGTAGCCGTTCGATTCGGCGTATCCGAGAGATCGTCGCCGAGCACGCCAGCAAAGCACTCGTGCTGATGGCGGTTGTGTCCGCATTGGTCGCAGCGGTCCCGGCGCACGCTGGCGAGCAAAGTGGCGGTCGAGGCGGCGGGTCGGCAGCGGCCGAAATCCAAGTGCTCGACCACCATGCCCTGCGGGCAGGCGAACAAAGTGGTGGCCGGGGCGGACGGGGCTGATATCGCCTTCATCCAAAAGCCGCCGAAGGGACTCGAACCCACGACCTGCGGTTTACAAAACCGCTGCTCTACCAACTGAGCTACGGCGGCGCTCGCATAATCCTAGACACCGCCCGACAGGCGATCGTTGAGTCCGCCCCGAGGCCAGCGAACACTCCCAAGAGTGGTCAATGCGCACCTTTGATCACAATTGGGCGAGAAATTCCTATCAAACCGTATCGGTTCTACCTTGCCAAGACCTGATCTCGATGTACACTGTGGTTGAGATACAGTCTCATTTACGATCTGTATCTCCCCCATTTCAAGGAGATAACCATGGCTCAACATACAATTACCTTCGCGAGTGGCATCTGTCTGCTCGCATCAATCTCGTGCGCTGACATTCTCGGTTTCGTCGAGTCCTTTGACGCGGGTTCCGCCAATTGGCGGAACTTCAACGGATCGGCGGACCTCGGGTGGTCTGCTGCAGGCGGGCCCGATGGGTCGGCTTACGCGTCGAGCGTGTTCAATCTCTCGGGCACGACCGTCGGCGGGTTCCCCCCCACTGTCATCCGCGCTCAGGCGAACTTCAACTCGTCGAACAGTGCGTACGTTGGTGATTGGATTGCAGCCGGGGTCACGGGCGTTTCGTTCGACATCCGTCACAACCTCACCGAGGCCCTGACGATCACCGGGCGGTTTGCGACGCCCAACAACCAGTCCGGAGCATCAATCGAATCGACGGTTTTGATCTCGGGTGATGTGTGGACCACAATCTTCGTCGATTTGACCCCGAACAGTTCGGATTTCATTTCCTTCGGCAACAGCAACTACACCGCGATCTTCAGCAACATCGGGAATATCCAGATCGGATTCAATGTGCCTGTGTCGCTAGCGGGCCAGAACATCGATGCCCGATTCGATATCGACAATTTCCGCATCGTCCCGGCTCCGGGGTCGGTCTTTGTAGTGGCGATGGGCTTGCTCGCGGGTTTCCCTCGTCGCCGATGACACGGCCCTGTCAAACTGGGTCGATCCAAAAGAGGAACTTTGGACAAAGCAGGGTGTCATCGAGACACCCTGCTGCAATTGTGAGCACAGCGAAAATCGCTTGGCAATTTGTGGGGTTCACATCGGAACCTTCGGGGCACCAACCCGTATGACATAGTGTCCGAGATTCTCGGATTGGTGATTGCCAAAGGTATTTGATCCAAAACACCCGCATTCGCGGACAGGCAAGAGCCAGCACAGCAGGATTAGGCCAAGCTATACCCCTCAACGGAACGGGCACCGGTGCGTTACGGGTGAAAACGTGGTGGGGTAATCAGTTATCGGGTTGCAAAAGCCTCGATGCCGGGGGAGAGGAATCGTGACGAACATGCCGGATCACTGGCGGCAGGCGGTCATCGCTGCACTCAATCGACTCGTTCATGGCGACGAGCGCGGATTCGAAGACACATTGTGGCTCGAACTGGGCGATTCGTGGTGGCCTTTGCGACAGGCGCTCATTCGCAAGGGCCTCATCGAAGTGACTCCCCAATCGAGCTACCCAAAACTGACTCCTCGGGGCAAGGCGTTCCTCCATCGCACCGGGAAACACTGAAACGGCGCGAGAAACTCCCCTCGGCGGGGTCGGCGAACTTCCCCCGGAGCGCCGGCCCCGCCCCCCTTTCTGGTTCACGCCGGTCTTGGCCAGAACTGCATCTGAGGCTGAACAACCGCATCGATGCCACCGCCTGGACCCGCGAAGCGCAAAAGTGATTCGGGCTGGGCGGATGCCCACTTGAGCATAGCGAACATGATGATCTCGCCCCCGAACATCGGGCTGATGGTTGAACTGGTCACAGTTCCAACTGCGTTGTCCTGGTTGTCGCGTGTAAAGACCGGGGTGCCTGTGACAGGCTGCCAGTCTGAGGGGATGGCGGTGCCCTTTTCAAGTCGTATTGCTGCGAGGCATTGCTTGGGATGGCCGAGGCTTTTCATGCGGGCGACAATCTCCTGCCCGAGATAACACCCCTTTGCAAAACTGACGCGATCGTGAAGTACACCTGTCTCGGCGGGAAGTGAGTCGGTGCCGAAGTCGAGCATGAAGAGGGGCGTACCCGACTCGATACGGGCAATGTTGAACGCATGCCACCCTGCCGGGCGCACTCGGATCGGTGGCTCAGATTCGTGCTCTTCGGCGTGGGCGAGAATGGCGTGCCACACGGTGGATGCATGCTCGGTTGGGACCGAGATTTCGAACCCTGGTTCGCCAGTGCGGTCCCATCGGTCGGCGACAACGCTGATGCCAGCGATCTCGAACGATATGACATTGCCACTGGCATTGAGGGTGGTGGTTGTGCCTGAAAAGCGAGAGAGGAGTCGCGGCGCGTCGGGGCCATGAAGAGCGAGGCGGTGTGTGGACTCGGTCACGTCGGTCATTTCGACATCTTCACTGAAGAGGTATTCGCTGAGCGTTGCGACGGTGGTGCCTGTGGCATGGACATCAAGGTCGATCAGAACTCGATCTTCGAGCGCGACGACACGGAGATCGGCGCGAATGCGCCCTTGCCGATTGAGCCAGAGAGCGCAGCGGGCCTGACCGGGCTGGAGATCGCCAAGTTTCTGAGTGAGCATGCGGTCGAGGAACCCGCGGGCATCGCGTCCGCGCAGTTCGATGGTTCCTCGCTGGGGCTGATCAAAGAGTGCACAGGATCGTCTGAGTGCTGCGTATTCGAACTCGATCTCGTCGAAGCGTTCGACGACCTCGACAGCGCTGCCCGTCGGGCCGTAACCGAGCGTTTCGGGCAGAGGATCGGTGATGTGGGGAAGAATGGGGCTTTGCCTTGCCATTTCGCTACACTCCTGTGGCATGTCAGCGGATCCTACGCTGCACCCGAACACACACTTTGGAGATTGAACGTGAACATCGAGTTGCTCAAGCGTCTTTGTGAAACCCCCGGAGTTCCTGGGCGTGAAGAACGAGTGCGAGTTTTGATCGAGAAGGAAGTGGCAGGGTTGTTTGATGAGGTGTCAACCGATCCGCTGGGATCACTGATCTGCCGTCGAAAGCCTCGCGCCGGGGCGGGAGCTGGGGCAAAAAAGAAGACCGGAGGCAAGGGCGGAGAGCCGCTCAAGGTGATGCTGCTGTGTCACATGGATGAGATCGGTTTCTACATCAATCACATCGACGACAAGGGTTTCCTGTGGCTTGATCCGGCGGGAGGTTTTGATGCGAGGAACTTGTTCTCGCGCCGTGTGAAGGTGTGCACAGCGTCGGGTGATCTGCCGGGCGTGATGAACCCGGGCGGGAGGCCCATTCACATTTCGAGTGAGGCAGACCGGAGCAAGGTGCCGGAGATCAAGGAGTTTTGTATCGACACGGGGCTTAAGGCTGACAAGGTCAAGAAGACCGTCAAAGTCGGAGACTACGTGGTGATGGACGAGCCGTTCCGCGAGATGGGTGACAAATTGGTCAGCAAGGCGATGGACAATCGTGTCGCGTGCTGGCTGGGCATCGAATCGGTGCGTCAGGCAGCAGCAGCCAAGGCGGGTCATGCGTGCGAGGTCATCGTAGCGTTTACGACACAGGAAGAAGTTGGTCTGCGTGGGGCGCGGGCGGCTGCGTATGCCGTCAAGCCTGATATCGGATTTGGTATTGACGTGACGCTTGCGGTGGACACCCCGGGCGTTCCGGATCAGGAAGCCGTGACGCGACATGGGCAAGGGTTCGGGCTGCACCTGAAGGATTCATCGTTCATTGCGGATGCCGGGCTGGCCGGACATGTGGAAAAGGTCGCGATTGCGCGCAAGATTCCGTACCAGCGCACAATTCTCGCGCGCGGCGGGCAGGACGGAGCTGCCGCACAGCAAGCGGCCGCCGGGGCCAAAGCCATCGGCATCACGGTCGGCACACGGTATATTCACACCGTGACGGAAATGATCGACAAGCGCGACCTGAAGGCTGCGTGCGACATCCTCGCTGCGATGATTGGGGAACTGAAGTAGAAGAACCCGGTGGCAGAGGCCAAATGCCTCTACCGCCGATTCGACAGGGTCAGTGCACGACGGAGGTGACGTTTTCGATGATCTTGACAGCGTCGCGGACGGGGAAGGGCTTTTTGAGGAAGCCGTCGTACCCGGCGGAACGGAGTCCCTGGGCTTGGCCATCGGTGAGTTTCCCGCTCATCGCGACGACGCGGGTCATCTGCATGTGATCGCTGTCGCGGATGAGATCGGCCAGACTCTTGCCCTCGGTGTCAGCGATGTGGATATCCAGCAGGACGACATGTGGACGAAAGCGTTCACACTCGAGTCCAGCTTTGAAGGCGCTGTTGGCGGTCCGGATTTCATAGTCGGTGCCTTCGCGCAGGGCGCGTTCGAGAGCGTCGACGATCTCGACATGGGAATCGACGATGAGGACGCGGGTTTGGCCCATGGCGATGCCCTCGACGGGAATGCCGTGGGCCTTCATGAAGCGGTAGAGCTCGGCGACGGGAATGCGGCGGTCCTTGGAACCGGGGATGCGATAACCCCCAAGTTGACCGGAATCGAACCATTTGGAGACGGTACGGGGTGCAACCTGGCAGATCTTGGCGACTTCGCCGGTGGTGAGAACGTCCTTGTCAAGCGGCATGAAACAACTCCTCCGTGGCTTGCTAGAGACTGATCGCGTGAGTCGCACCGATCATGCCGTTTCGATCGGCACAATGAGGAGGGCAGTTGATCTCCCGGGAACATCAAAACGGGATTGGGGGTGAAACCGGCAATTACCGCGCGGCTGGACCGTAAGAAATACCCCAGACCCGGGTGGTAAATGGTTGAACGTGATTGGAAGGGATCCGCTCGGTCTGTGCGACGAATCGACGATTGGGCTACGATCATGGCTCGGTTTGACGCGATCGGGTGCGGGTCGGTACAGTGCCTGCTGTCGATCAGGAAAAACGGACGTGGATGGGGCCGAGGGGAGTGTTTCCCGCCCCGAAACGGTGGTCGGGGTGAAGGGGTTTCCCGCTTGTCGCAAACGCGTGGCGGGCTAGGTTCAAGTTCAGGAGACGAATGTGGGACGATCGCAGGGAAGACTCAACCGCATCGCGGCCGTGATGGCACTGACGTTCTCGGTCGGCTTCACGGTGCCCGCCGTTGCTCAAGCCGACGAACGGACCAATGAAGAATTGCTCGCAGACTTCGAGCATTTCATGCTGATTGCGAATTACGAACTTGCGGAAGCTGTGGGGGTCGAGTTGATCGACCGCGGGCTTTCGCCGGTGGCGTATGTCGAACTGGTCGAGAGTGGGCGGAACATTCGGCGCTACGAGCAAGCTCTTGCCCGGGCAATGAACGTGCCAGCGCTGGAGGATCTCGCGGCGTCGCTGGATCGACTGTATCGGCAAGGGCGTCTGGATCGCTCTCGCAATCCTGACGAGATTGCCCGCAATATCGGTCTCTTGACAGGCACGCTGCGACAGCAGCAGATTGCGCGGGAGAGGTTGGTTGCAGCGGGCGAGTATGCCCTACCGCAGTTGCTTGATGCTGCGATTCAGCGCGAGAATCCGGAGTTGCGGGCGCGTGTGATCGGGGTTTTGCGTGATCTTGGCAGGCAGTCGATCATTCCGCTGGTGACGGCGATTCCGCAGTTGGATGCAGCCCGCCAGGAGATGGTCGCGGACATTCTCGGACAGATTCCGTATCGCACAAGTCTGCCGTTCCTGCTTGAATTGCATCAGTCGACGAATAGCGCTCCGGTGCGTGAAGCGGCGCGGCGGGCGATCGAGCGTCGCGAGGGGCGGGTCGATGCGAGTGCTGCCGAGATGTACCGCTCGCTGGCCGAAGGGTACTACGATGAGCGGATCGAACTGACGAGTTTTGCGGAAGAATCGCACCAGTTAATTTGGCGGTACGACGCGGGGCTCGGGTTGGTGATGATCCCGATCAGAACTGAAGTGTTTCATGAAGCCATGGCGATGGATCTGGCCGAGCGGTCGATGAAGTTGAACCCGTCGGATCGGGCGACGCTGGCGCTGTGGCTTGCATCGAACTTCTCGCGTGAAATCGATTCACCAGCGGAATATCAGAACCCGGCGTATCCGAACACCCGGCGTGAAGCGATGTATTACGCGGTGGCGTCGGGGCCGATGGTGAGCCAGTTGGTGCTTGCTCGGGCGATTGACAAGTCGGACACCAATCTTGCGCGGCTTGCGATTGCATCGATCGCCGAGACTGCGGGAAGCGATTCGCTGATTTCGCTAGGCGAAGGCACTGAAGCTCGCAGCCCGCTGCTGGAGGCACTGCGTTATCCAGATCGCCGGGTTCGGTACGAGGCTGCGCTGGCGCTTGGTAAGTCGCAGCCTTTGCAGAACTTTGAGGGCGCGAATCGAGTGGTCCCGATTCTGGCCAGTGCGGTGCGTGATGCGGCGAGGCGTACGGCGCTGGTGGCGACGGGTCCGGACCGCGAGGAGTATGACCGGCTGCGGAATCACCTCGAGAAGCTCGGTTTCTCGGTGCTGCCCCCGGCGGACGGTGGGCTTGCGGATGTCGCCGGCCCGATCGCCGACGCCCCTGCTGTGGACATCATTGTGACTTCGCTCTCGGGCGACGGAACGCGAAGCGTGATCGAGCAGTCGCGTGCGAATTCGAAGTTGATGGTGACTCCAGTGCTGGCTTTGCTGAGCGGCGAGGATTTGGAACCGACGCGGCGGGTGTACATGCGTGACATGCTGGTCGAGGCTCGTCGGCGGGCGATTTCGACCGAAGCACTGACACAGGCCATCAATGATGTGATCGAGGTAGGCTCGGGAGGACTGATCAGCGATGCAGAGGCGACTGCCTATGCGACAAGGTCGCTGGGTGTGCTTCGTGACCTTGCAGTAAGCCGCAATCCGGTGCTGGCAATCAATGACGCCTCGGCAACACTGATCGCGGCACTTTCTGAGAAGTCCGGGAGCACTCGTCTGGACGTTGCGGAAGTACTCTCGCATATTGGACGTGGCGAGGCACAGGTCGCGCTGGTCGATGCATCGCTTCGTGCTCAAGGTAGCGAACAGATCGCACTGCTTGGCAAGGTTTCGCAGTCGGCCAAGCGGCATGGGAATCTGCTCCCGGAGCGTCAGGTGTCGCGGGTGGTGGATCTCTCGAACAGTTCGGACTTCCAAGTGGCAACTGCGGCTGCGGCACTGATGGGGGCGTTGGAGCTGCCGAACGCGGGCGTGGTTCCGATGATCCTGCGCGACGGCGGGCACAACAATGCCCGTGCGGGCCGATAAGTCTTGATGCTGGTCTGAGTTTGGTTGCGTGACAGTTTGACGTGAGAATCAGTGGGCCGCTCCGGGTTCGGAGCGGCCTTTTTTCTGCGCACGTGATGCATTGAGTCCGAGAAGCTACCCGGCAAAAAGTGCCGGTGGTGTGCAGGCGTTAGAACCGCACCTGTTTCATGAGATGGAGAAACGTGAGCACTCAACTGTGGGTGTGTGGTTGTCGATAGGTCTAGGCAGCAGGCAGAGTTGTCTGCGAGGCCAGAGCCATCGGAGGAGACGGCTCTGGTCGAACGCGAGGTACCCGGTCGAGTGCGAGTGGCACGAGGCCTCGAAGTCAATATCCCTTTGAAGGAGTGTGAAGCATGCTTGTGAATGGTGTGCGTCGGAAGACGCGTGGTTTTACGCTGGTGGAAATCCTGATTGTGGTCGTGATCCTTGGCATTCTTGCGGCGATCGTGGTTCCGCAGTTTACGAATGCGGCCAACGATGCGCGTGCGGGCAACCTGCGCTCGCAGATCAAGACGATCGAGAACCAGCTCGAGTTGTTCCGTGCCCGCACCGGTGCTTATCCGACTCTGGCTCAGCTCCAGGCGGCTCCGACTGACGCGACGGCTGGAACGTCATTCGGCATCATGGTCGATAATGACTACCTGAAGACGTCGCCGACCAATCCGGTCAACGGCAGCCAGACGGTTGCTGCGGCGGCTGCGGCGACTGTCGGCTGGCACTGGGACGGCTCGGTCTTCGGCGCGTCGTACTTCAACGAGACGACCGGCCAGATCACTTCTGATCCCTAATCCCCAGGTGTAACTATCGGGCGGCCCAGTTGCTGGGCACACACCCTACAGGTTTCCCAAACGATCGATCCCTTCGAGGGGTCGATCGTTTTTTTGTCACCGACTCAGGGGGGGATGCGTTTCAGCCGACGAAATGGGTATGAACAGTTCCAATCCACAGCACGCCTCCGTCATTGTCGGACATGTTCGTCGAGCGTTTACCCTCGTCGAAATTTTGATTGTGGTTGTCATCCTTGGCGTTCTGGCTGCGGTGGTTGTGCCGCAGTTCGGCAGTGCGGTGCAGGATGCCTCGATCGGAACAACGACGAGTGAACTACACAAGATTCGGCGGGCTCTGGAGGTGTACATGGTGCAGAATGCCAATCTGCTGCCCACGGTGGCGGAAGGTGATGGCACTTGGGGGCCTCTGGTGACGGGGTCGGGATACCTCAAAGGTCCGCCTCTGAATCCATATGTGGGGGGCTCGAATGCGGGGGTAATTGTGTTCCGCAATGCGCCGGATAACGCGTATCAGACGACCTATGGGTGGGTGTATGACAACGCGACTGGGCGCATCTGGGCGGGTGGGTTCGACGGGAGTGACAACCCGTTGCCTCGCTGATGGACCTGAGAGTTGTTGACGGTCTGAAAGGATGCACGATGAACCACGCACAATGCGCATGCAAACGGGGCTACACACTCGTTGAGGTGTTGGTGGTGGTGACGATTCTGGGGATCGCGGGAATGCTGATCATTCCATCGCTGGGGCAGGCGGATGTGCTGCGTGTGCAGGGAGCGGTGAGGACAGTGGTATCGGACCTGACGTATGCGCAGGCTGACGCGCTGGCGTACCAGGAACAGCGTGCGGTGCTGTTCAACGTCAGGGACAATGAGTACACACTGGTTGCGGTGGATGAAACGGGCATCGATCCGGATCTGAACGCGCTGTGGGATCCTACCGGACCTGACCAGCGATACGTAGTGAGTCTGGATAATCCGGCCTACGGGCTTTCTCAGTTGGCGATTGCGAACTTCGGGAGCGAGAGTTACATTGTCTTTGATGAGTTGGGTGGCCCGGTCGTCGCGCCAGGGTCGGATGTGCCAAGCGAAGGCGGGTCGGTTGACGTGATGAGTACGCAGGCACGCTTCCGTATCCATATTTCGGCATTTACCGGAGCCATCACCGTGGCATCGGTTCAGATGGATGGCGGGAGCAGCGAGGGAGGCTCGGAGTAAGCGAGCGGGCTAAGCCAGGAGATCCGGCATCATGCAGGGCAAGCAGGCGTGGAGAGGCAGGACAGTTGTGGCACTGACCGCGCTTGCTGGTCTGTTGATCTGGTCGAAACTGAGACTGGTGACGGATTTCCCTCGAACAGTGCTAGCCGACCCGGAAGAGGAACTGGTGCTGGGGAATGGCTCTGTCACGGGGATCGAAGCCGAGCGCGACGATCACGCGACGGACGAAATGACCCACCCGGATAAGTGATTGCACCGCACGATCGATTTTGCAGGTGACTCGGGCTTGAAGGACTGAGCTACCGAGGTGTTGCGTGCATGGTGCAAGTTTTCTGGGACGTGGCGCAAGTCTTGCGCGGCGGACGGAATGAACGCACCTCTGAGGCGCTCAAAGTTCGCTGGATTGTCTGATCGTTGCAAAGTTTGCATTCGAGAGAGACGACAAGTGTGACGCAGTGGTTGCGTTGAACCGAAGCATCGAGTCGGTTCTGCGTTCGAGCCGATGCTCGGCGCCGGACCGTCTCTCCGAATGAGGGCTTGAAGATGTCGGACCGTGAAGTGAAAGAAACGAACTTGCCTTTCGTCTCAAGCGGGTCGCGTGGCCTGCGAGTGTCGGCGATGCTGCTCCTGTGCCTGGCGGGCACAAGTGTCGGCTTTGGCCAGAGTTCGGGGTTGAACTCGTTTCTCGACGATCTGGTCGACGATGACCTGATGTACGACGAGGATAGTGCATACCCGACTCGGGAACCTGCGGACCTGTCGTATCTTGAGGACAAGGTCAAGGTGAACGAGTACGACATTGTCGACCTGCATGTGAACAACGAAGATCTGGGCAACGTGCTCCAGTTGCTGAGCCTGCAGAGTCAGCGGAACATCATCGCGTCGAACAAGGTGAGCGCGACAGTGACCGCGGACCTGTACAACGTGACGTTCGAGGAAGCGATGAATGCGATTCTGCACGTCAATGGGTATGGGTGGGTGCAGAAGGGGAACTTCATCTATGTGTACACGGCTGAGGAGTTGACAGCGATCGAGAAGGCTTCGCGTCGAAGGATTTCGCGCGTTGTTACGCTCGACTATCTGAACGCGGTTGATGCGGCGACGTTTGTCCAGCCGCTGCTCTCTGCGGAAGGCAAGATCACGGCGAACAGTGCGGCCGGCCCGTTCAACATTGGTTCGAACACTCCGGTCGGAGCGGATGAGTACGCCTCGAACGCGATGATTGTGTTGTTCGACTATGAAGAAAACGTCGATCAGATCGTGGAGTTGATCGGCTTGCTGGACACGAAGCCGGTGCAGGTGCTTGTTGAGGCGACAATCCTGCAAACATCGCTGAACGAGTCGAATGCGTTCGGCGTGGACTTCTCGATCATCAACAACATGAACTTCACGGACTTCGTCGGGTCGGGTCCGCTCGGGGTCGTTGATGATCTGATCAGTGGTATCGGTTCAACGATGTCCGGCGGCGGCGCAACCGACGTGACGGTCCCTGTTCGCGGTAACGGATCGGCAATCAACACAAACATCGGTGCAGTGCGTGATCCGGGTGGGCTCAAGGCTGGCATCATCAAGGAAGACGTGGCGGTCTTCCTGCGACTGCTCGATGAGGTCACGGACGTGACGGTGATCAGCAACCCGAAGATTTTGACGCTGAATCGCATGCCGGCTCGGGTGCTTGTCGGTACGAAGGTCGGGTATCTCCAGACGACAACGACCAATACATCGACGACGCAATCGGTCGAGTTTCTGGACACGGGTACGCAGTTGAATCTGAGGCCATTCGTGAGTGCCGACGGGATTATCCGCATGGAACTGAAGCCTCAGGTATCGAGTTTCCGGCTTCGGAATACAACGGACTCGACAGGCACAACGATCACGATCCCTGACGAAGACACGAGCGAACTGGTGACCAACGTGATGGTGCGTGACGGTCAGACTGTGGTGCTGGGTGGCTTGTTCACGGAATCGACGACGGCGACGCGCCGTCAGGTTCCTGGATTGGGCGACATTCCGGTGATCGGAGCGGCGTTCAAGGGGTACGACGACACGACACGCCGGAGCGAGATCATCTTCATGATTACACCTTCGATAGTAAACGATCACATGCTCAACAATCAGGCGAGTCGCGCGGGTGATCATCTGAAAAACGCTCGGACAGGAGAGCGCGTCGGAACGCTGCCCTGGAGCCGCGACCGCCGCGTGAGCCGATTGCTGATCGAGGCCCGCAAGGATGCGGAGTCGGGAGATCGGGAAGGTGCTTTGTTCAAGGTTCGTCGTGCCCTGACGCTGTACCCGCAGTCGCTGGATGCGCGGCGCATGCTCGATCAGCTGTCGACGACAGACACTTGGCCGTCGCGCAGCATGCTCGAGGATGTGATCCACAACGAGTTGCAGTTGCCGCCCGCGTCGGTGAATCATGGTGCGGTCAACTTCAAGTCCAACTCTTCTATGTCGTCGAGCAACGGCAGCGCACAGAACGCAGTGACGGATTGGCTGCTGGCGAACGATTCGCCGAGTTCGAGCACAGGCAGTTTCGGTACCACTGCGGCCAAGGCTGAGCCGAACGGGTTTATTGATCCGCGCGGGCGGGAGCAGGCGATGCGTCAGTCTTCGTCGCAGGATTGGCCACAGTACGACGCGGCTTGGCTGCCGCAGCACAGTGATTGGTATAAGCAAGAAGTTGATTCGACGGGGCGCGGTGCCCAAACGAGCCGTCAGAATGTGGTTGAGCCGAGCACTCAGACCACTTCGATCTTCGATCAGACGGATGAGTTCGCGAGTGAATCTGGAGCGAACTTCGGGTCGGGCGAATCTTTGAACTCATCGACCACGATGATTGGAACGACAGAACAGGTCCCCACTCAGGCGCAGACGCAGGACTATCTGAACAGCTGGGGCGACTTTGGCCCGATTACGTACGGCCCGGAGATGATTCCAGTGTTCATCCCAATGCACGGGGGATTGTTCTGGATCGCAGTTCCGCGCGGCATGTTCAGCGCTGAGTCGATCCGCAGCACGTTTTCTGAGGAAGCGGTGACCAACGCTCCGACGAATACCAGTGGCTTTGCCGACTGATATCGCAACCGGAGTGCTGACGCATTCCGGTTGTTTTCGGACTCTAAATCAGGAGATTTGATGATGAGATGGACACAGAACTTTCGAGTTGCGTTGGGGTTGATCGCGATCGCAGGAACTATCGGACTGAGCGGTTGCGGGCAAGGCTCGTACACACGCGAGGGGTCGAGCCTTGCGAAAGAGAAGATGAACATGATGAAGAGCGCCACTGAGTGGGAGATGGCGCGGCAGGCATTCTTTGCGGGCGATCTGGACAAGGCACTTCGCAAAGTGGATGTGAGCCTGGGCATGAACCCGAATGTGGCCAAGAGCCATGTCCTGAAGGGGCGCATTCTGCTGGAGCAGGGCGAAGTGGGGCTGGCGGTTCGATCATTCAACACGGCGCTTGCGATTCAGCCTGATTTTGTGGATGCGCACTATTACATTGGGATTGCGGCCGAGCGGCTCAACCGACACCAGGATGCATTTGATCATTACGCCCGAGCGGCGGCGCTGGATGAGTACAACGATCAGTATCCGATGGCTGCGGCCGAGATGCTGATCGACATGGGACGACTTGATGAGGCTCGCACATATCTGGAAGGCTGTGCGACACTCGAAGACAGCCCTGGCATTCGCCAGACGCTTGGGCACATCGCGCGTCTGAGAGGGGACATGCCGGCTGCCGTCAACTACTTTCAGTCGGCGCAGCTGCTGGCTCCGGATGATCAGGGAATTCTGGAGGATCTGACGCGGGCGCAGTTTGCAGTCGGCCGATTTGCGGACGCGGAGTATTCGCTCTCGACACTGCTTCAGAAGGCGGATTATACGCAGCGTCGCGATCTTCAGCGGCTTCGTGCTGAGTGCCTGATCCAACTGAACCGAACTGGCGAAGCTCGCCAGTTGTATCTGGAGCTGACTGGCACAGGCGAAGGGGTGAAGGATCTGGATTCGTGGATCGGGCTTGGTGAAGTGAGCCACAAGGTGGGCGATTTTGCGACGCTTCGCAAGGCTGCGACGCGTGTGGTCTCGCTCGCGCCTGAGCGTCAAGAAGGCTATGTGCTGTGGTCGCTGTGGCACAGGCAGCAGGGCAATCAGGAAGCAACGCTTCGGAGTATCGACGATGCGATCCGTCGGAATACGGAAAATCCGCTGCTGTTCACGATGAGGGCAATGACACTGATCGAACTCAATCGCGGCTCGGAAGCGCGGCAGGCACTCACCACCGCACTGAAGCTCGATCCGAAGCATGCGCCTTCGCTCGCGGTGCTGAGCAATCTTGACAACCGTGTTGCGGGCGTGAGTACGGAACAGTAAGAACCAAACACACAAGAGAACCTGGGGCGCCAAGTTGGTGCCTCGGGTTTTTCATTGCGCTCGTTGGGTGATGTGGGTGCGTTTGTGCAGGTTAGCGCTGATTCATCGGCACATAGGGTGCATTGTGCAGGCCGACATAGTCGGCTTTGGGCCTGAAAAGGCGGTTGTCGGCCAGCTGTTCGATGATGTGCCCACTCCATCCGCCGAGGCGTGAAAGGGCAAACATGGGGGTGAAGAGATCGAGTTGCAGCCCGATGCAGTGGTAGGTGGTTGCGCTGTAGAAATCGACGTTCGGATAGATGCCCTTCGAGCCGACTTCGCGGGCCATGATCTCTTCGATGCGATGGCTCTTGGCGTATAGATCCTGATTGCCGGTGTCCTCGGCAAGTTGCTTGGCGAGCGACTGGAGAGCGCTGGCACGCGGATCCTTGGTGCGGTACACGCGGTGTCCGAAGCCCATGATCTTGTCTTTGCGTTCCAGTTTTCCCATGACGTAGCCTTCGACGGCGTTGAGGGAAGGGATTTCGTTGAGCATTTTCATCACGCCTTCGTTAGCGCCGCCATGGAGCGGGCCTCGAAGCGAACCGATCGCGCCGGTGACGGCGGAGTAGACGTCCGAAAGGGTGGAGATGATCACCCGAGCGGCAAACGTCGAGTTGTTCAGGCCGTGGTCGGCGTGAAGGATCATGCAGATGTCGAACGCGCGGGCCATGGTCGGCGTGGGTCTTTCGCCGTTGAGAATGTAGAGGAAGTGCTCTGCGAATGAGAGCGAGTGGTCCGGCTTGATGGGGTCGAGCCCGCGGCGGTAGCGATCGAAGTTCGCGACGATCGCAGGAGCCTGGCCGAGAATGTTGAGGGACTTTGCGCGAGCAGCTTCGACGGAGTTGTCGTTGGGCGTCGGGTCGTACATGCCGAGCGAACTGACCATCGTCCGCAGCATGTGCATCGGTTCTGCGTCCTTGGGCAGCGTGCGTATGCGTTCGCCCAGACCGGCGGGCAGAGCGTAGTGACTGCGAAGTTCCTTGCTGAAGGCGGCGAGTTCGTCGGCCTTGGGAAGGCGTTTGTTCCAGAGCAGGAAGACCGTCTCCTCGAAGGTGCTTTTCGTGCTCAGTTCGCCGATGGGAATGCCGACGTATTCGAGCACGCCTGCCTGGCCGTCGATGAATGACATCTCGGTTTGTGAGGCAACGATTCCTTCAAGCCCTTTGACGTATGTACTCATCCAGCAGTCCCTTCACGCTGTCAACCGATCCCGATGGTTTTGCCCTGAGCAGGTGAGTCAGCCAGTCTACCCCCTCGGGAACTCCATCATAGTGCGCTTCCCGGCTGCGCTCCACAGCGTGGAATTGGCTTTGGCGTCTACCATGGGTCGTGATCATTCCTCTAGGAACCGAGCGTTCGCTGGCCCGCAAGCCGTTCGTGACGATCTCGATCGTGACGCTGACAATCGGCGTGCATCTGGCGGTTTTCATGCTCTCGATGTTCGATTCTCAGTTGGCGGACAGGATCGTCGAGACCTTCTGCGTGCAGGGGGGATTCCGGTTTCGCTGGTGGGGGTTGTTGACCAGCGCGTTTCTGCACGCGGGGTGGCTGCACCTGGCGGGGAACATGCTGTTTCTGTGGGTCTTTGGGCCGAGTGTCGAGGATCGCTTCGGGCATTTAGGGTTTCTAGCGTTCTATCTGGCGGGGGCTGCGGCTTCTGGCGGGGCGCACGCCCTTGTGGAAGTGCAACCTTTCGCGATTGCTGGCGGGCAGACGATGCTCGTCGGCGTTCCGGCGATTGGTGCCTCGGGCGCGATTGCAGCAGTGACCGGGGCGTTTCTGGTGATGTTCCCGAACACGCGGGTTCGGGTGTTGTGGCTGATCGGGCTTTCGGTTGTTTTTGCGCCCGCGTGGTGGCTGATCGGGCTGGGAGTTGCGTGGAATCTGTTTGCGGTGGGCGTGGGCGATCAGCGGAACATCGCGTACATCGCGCATCTGGCTGGATATTTGTTCGGGCTTGCGGTGGCGATGGGATTGCTCGCGGCGCGTGTGGTGCCGCGCGATCCGGGGGATCTGCTGACCATGTTTCGCCATGCCCGGAGACGGCGGCAGTTCCGAGTCGCGGCAACGCCCGAGGCCGCGGTCCCGCGTCCTGTGCGTGCAGCGACAATGCCTCCCGATGAAACGATTGACGCGGTGGCCGAGGCGCGGGCGGAGGTCTCGCGGCTTATCGCCAGCAAGGATTTCGAGGGAGCGGCCAAAGGGTATCAGGCGATGGAGAGTCAGTTCGCGCACAGGCCCGAGATGCTCTCGCTGTCGCGCAATGCGCACGCCACGCTGGCGGCTCACTTGTATTCGTCCGGTCGATACCGCCTCGCAGGGTCGGCGATTGAACGGTTCGTCGCGTCGTATCCGAACGATCGCGAAGCGGATCACATGCGCATCCTGCTTGCGCGGCTGTATCGCGAGAAACTCGGGCGTGCGCCCGAGGCCACGACTCTGCTCGAAGAGATCATCGCGACGACGCAAGATGCGGAGGTGCGCTTGCTGGCGAGCAGCGAACTCCCCCACTCGCATCAGGAGCATACATCATGAGTCACCATGTTTTCGGCCGCACGCGCATCAAGATCTGTGGTCTGCGGGACGAAGCGTCGCTCGAAGCGGCGGTGTCGTGCGGGGCCGACGCGGTGGGGTTCATGCTTGTGCCCGAGAGCCCCCGGTGTATCGTGGCGGAGGAGGCGTTGGAACTGATGGCGATGCTGCCGCCGATGGTCACTGCGGTTGGTGTGGTGCGCAACCTGAGCGTCGATGAGTTCTGCGATCTTGAGCAGACCTTCCCCGCCCCGCTGATGCAGCTGCATGGCAGCGAGAGCGAGAAGGTGGTGCGTTCGTGCGGGCCGGGCATCATCAAGGCTTTCAAGTTCGATCCGCGCACGATCGACGCTGAACTGGCGCGCTGGAGCGCGATTGATGAGGTCGATGCGATTCTCATCGATGGCTCTGACGGCGGCGAGGGAACGGCGTTCGACTGGGGAGCGCTGGCGGGGGCACTCGATGGAGTTCGGACGCCGGTGATTCTTGCGGGCGGACTGAACGCCGAGAACGTCGGGGAGGCCATCGGCGCGGTGCGGCCGTTCGCGGTCGATGTGTCGAGTGGTGTCGAGTCGGCTCCGGGCGTCAAGGAGCCGGACCTGATCGCGGCGTTCTGCGAGGCGGTGCATCGGGCTGGTCGGTGATCGGCGTGGCTGCCAAGCGTCGTGTGCGTGATCTGCGGCCAGCGCGCAAAGAAAGACCCACGACCGAAGCCGTGGGTCCGAATGGGTGATCAATGCGAGCGAACCCTGATCGATGCGCCTCTTATGGACATCCGGCGCTGAACGCACTGAGGAACGCGCTGACGTCGAAGAAATCGAACTCGCCGTCGCCGTTGAGATCCGCAATCGGGTCGAGGTTGGCAAAGGCGCTGAGATACAGCGACACGTCGAAGAAGTCGAGTTCTCCGTCGCCGTTGAAGTCCGCCAGGCACGGAGACGTGCCTGCTGCGGCTGCCACCGCTGCGCCGGCATTGATAAAGCCCCAGCCGAAGTCGGTGTCGTAGCCGGGCGTGCCCTTGTCGACGGCGGTCTGCGCCAGGATCGCCTCGACCTCCGCGGGCGTCAGCGCCGGGTTGACCGACAAGACCAGCGCCGCGACGCCTGCGGCATAGGGCGAAGCGAAACTTGTGCCGTCGATGGTGGTCCAGTCGCTGCCGGCGTAGCCTGCGCTGCCGGTGCGGTCGGTGGTGAGGACGGCGGCTCCCGGGGCGCTGATGAACAAGCCGTTGCCGTAGGTGCTGAAACTCGCGCGATTGCCGGTGCTGGCCAGGGCGGCAACAGCGTTGAGTGAAGCGAGATTGGCGGGGAAACTGACGGTGCTTGTGCCATCGTTGCCCGCGGCGGCAAAGTGGAGCACTCCGGCGGCGCGGGTGTTGTTGAAGGCTGTCGTGATGGCCGGTGAGGCTGCGCCCCCGCCCCACGACGAGTTGGTGACGCGCGCCCCGCTGCTTGCGGCCCAGTTGATGCCCGCTGCGGTCCACGAGTCCTGCGATTCGAGGAACGGCAGGCAGAACCCGAGGAAGTTGATCTCGTTGAAGATCTTGCCCGCCTGCACGCGCGTGCCGGGCGCGATGCCGACGATACCGATGCCGTTGTTGATCGTCGCGGCGATGCACCCGGCCACAGCCGTGCCGTGGTTGTCGCACGAGTTGCCCGGGCCGCCGTTGGTGCCGGTGCCGGTGAAGGACTGGCCGGTGACCTGGCTGATGTCGGGGTGGTCCTGCTGGGTGCCGCTGTCGAGCACGACGACGCGGATGGACGGGTCGCCGATGGTGATGGCCCATGCGGCCAGCGCGTCCATGTCTTCGTTGTTGGCCTGCTCGAGGGCCCACTGCTGGGCGAACATCGGGTCGTTTGGTGGGCCGCCCATGCGACGGGCCCAGAAGATGCGGTCCGATTGCGCCCACAGCGTGAGTGGATGATCGTTGAGAGCCTGCGCGATGTCGAGCATTGCTGCGCCGGTGTCGGCGTCGGTTCGCGCGCGCACGAGGCCGGCCGTACCCGCGGCATCGCGCTCGATGGCCGCTGCGCCAAAGGAAGCGAGCACAGCGTTCTGCGCTGCTTCCGGCGTGCTCGGATCGAACGCGACGAGCAGGTCGCGCGTCGGAATCACGGGCAGGCCGCCCTGGCCGATGTACACCAGCGACGCCATGCCGACCTCAGGCAGAGCGGCCAGTGCCTGCACGGCCTGCTGAGCCGATGCCAGACTTGCGCCGTCGGCCGGCAGCATGACATAGGTCCACCCCGGCACCGTACTGGCCTGTGTCTCGACCCCGGCAAGATGTGCCGCGGCAAGCACGCCCGCGACGCCGCCCGCTGCACGCTGCGGCGCAGGGGATCCGGGGGCTGCGGGGGCTGCGGGGGCTGCCGGGTCGAGATACACGGCGATCATCTGCGGATAGACCGACAACGGCGACCGCTGGTCGAAGTACGGCTCGGCTGCGACGTTGTGAATCGTGGCCACGCGGGGGTCGGCCAGATGTCGCTGGAAGTCGGCGTCGGTCGCCTGCGCGACGGCCAGGCCGGCACACGCCGAAAAGACGAGAGTGCTCAGTGTTCGGTCAATCATCGGAACCTTTCTCCTCTATCAGCTGCTTCGTACCCGATCGCGCGGCGGCCCCCTCCAGAGCGCCGACCCACGCGCAGCAGGCCATCGAAGCCGGTAGCCGGGCCAGCATACCACGAGTTCGGGCGCAGTACAACCCCCTGGCGCCTCTCTCCAGCGGAGATGGCGCCATTGGTGCAAGGGGGCGGCATCGGTCCGACGGGGCGCACCGTCGCGCCATCGATGGGGATCACGCCCCAGAACCGATGGACGATGCGGCCCGCAACGGACCATCCGGCCGGGGCGAGGCAGCGCTGCGCACACGTGAGCGGCGCAGTGTCTGCGCAGGGCGATAAGAACGGCTGTGAGGCCGTGTCAAGGGGTTTTCGTGGGTCATCGGCCGTCAGGCTGCACGCCTGCACAGCGACTTTCGATCCGGCACGCGGCCGCTTCGGCGCGGGCAACGTCCCGAATAACGAGCAATTCTCGAAGAGATTGTCGATCGCGCAGCACAGATTGTCGATCATCTGGAGCAGATGATCGACAATCGCCAGCCGGTCGTCGATGCTCCGGAGCCCGAGCGCATGACCCGGACCTGTCGATCGCCCCACGGCCACGCGGCGCGCCAGGGTCCGGCGCAGACCCCCTGCGCCCGCAGCGAGTATCACTTGCCCTCGAACCAGTTGCGGCTGATCGCGGCCTCGGCGATGATCGGCACGCGCAGCGACATCGCCCGCTCCATGCGTTCGACGATCACGGCTCTGGCCGCCTCGGCCTGCGCTTGCGGGCACTCGAAGACCAGTTCGTCGTGGATCTGGATGAGCATCCGCACGCCCGCGAGCGCCTCGCCTGCGGTCGCCGCGCCGATGCGGCGGTGCAGGTCGATCATCGCGAGTTTGATCAGATCGGCGGCCGACCCCTGCACGACGCTGTTGATCGCGACGCGCTCGGCCAAGGCCCGGCGGTTGGGGTTGTTCGAGTCGATGTCGATGATCGGGCGGCGGCGCTCGAGCATCGTCTGGACGTAGCCGAACCGCTTGGCCTGTTGCACGCATTCTTCGAGGAAGGTCGTGATGCCGGCAAAGCGGCGCTTGTAGTCGTCGATGATGGCGGCGGCCTCGGCGTTGGCGATCTTGAGTCGCCGCGCGAGGCCGAACGCCGTGATGCCGTAGACGATGCCGAAGTTGACCATCTTCGCCCCGTTACGCTGCTCGCGTGTGACGGCGTCGAGCGGGACGTTATGAATCTGAGCCGCGACGGCGCGATGGATGTCCTCACCGGCTTCAAACGCTGCGATGAGCCCGGGGTCGCGTGACAGGTGTGCGAGCAATCGCAGCTCGATCTGCGAATAGTCGGCCGTGATGAGCACATGATCGGGCGGCGCGACGAATGCGCGGCGGATCTCACGTCCAAGATCCGAGCGGATCGGAATGTTCTGCAGGTTCGGATCGCTCGAACTGAGTCGGCCCGTTGCGGCGCCGGTCTGGTGAAAACTCGCGTGGATGCGGCCTGTCTGCGGGTGAATCTCCTCGCGCAGATTGACAAGGTATGTGCTGACGAGCTTGCTCAGCTGCCGGTATTCGAGAATGAGGCGAGGCAGCTCGCTCTGGACCGATGGATCCTCGACCAGTTTCTCAAGCACCTCGGCGTCGGTCGAATAGCCGGTCTTGGTCTTGCGACCTGCGGGGAGACCGAGGCCAGGCTCAGCCGAAGTCGGCGCATTGAACAGCACGGCAGCGAGCTGCCTGGGCGAATCGGGATCGAATCCCCGCCCCACCGCGTCTTCGGCTGCGGTTGCGATCTCGCGGCGCAGTTCGACAAGCCGGGCTTCGAGCCGGGCGCGCTGCTGTTCGAGTTCGGCCGGGTCGATGAGCACGCCGTTCCATTCGAGTTCGGCCAGCACATCGACCAGCGGCATCTCGACATCGCGATAGAGATCGCTCAGGCCCATCGCCTTGATCTGCGGGAGCATGACGTGCGCGAGTTGGAGCGTGACATCGGCATCCTCGGCGGCATAGTCGGTCGCGAGCGCGAGCGGCACCTGGTCGAACGTGCGCTGGTTTTTGCCGACGCCGATCAGATCCTTGATCGAAATGTTCTGGCGATGGAGCAGCGCCTGCGCGAGCGCATCCATGCCGTGGCTGGAGCGTGAGGCGTCGATCAGTGAACTGGTCACCATCGTGTCGCCGGCGCGAGGCTTGTCATGCGCTGGCTGATGACCACGCACACGCACGCCCGCGCGGCGCAGGACGATCAGATCGTACTTGATGTTGTGCCCGACCTTGGCGATGGAATCGTCTTCGAGCACCGGCCGCAAGGCTTCGAGCACGACTTTTTCGTCGAGATGTGCTTCCTGAGCAGGAGCGCGAACGGGAATGTACCAGCCGCTGCCCGGCTCGACCGAGCAGGAAATGCCGCACAATTCGGCCCACATCGGTCGCAGGCCGGTGGTCTCGGTGTCGATGGCGACGAGCTCGGCTGCACGCATGGCGCTTGCCACCTCGTCGAGTTGCGCCCGCGTCGTGACACAGACATAGCGACCGCTGACGCTCGCGCGCGGGGCGGCATCCTCGATGGCGTCGAAGAGTCCGCCGACGATGCGTGCAGGCGCGGACGACTTGCTCTCACTCGTCCGCGCACTTGCTGCGGTCTCGGGCATTGGCGTGACCGCGCCGCCCTCACTCTGGCCGAGCATGAGTCGCACCTCGTCCTGATAGCGGTTGAAGCCCAGTTCGCGCAGGATCGGAAGCAGCGCACCAAGATCGATGCGTTCAGTGCTGGCCCGCTCAAGATCGAGAGCAACGGGTGTGTCGTGCCGAAGGGAAACAAGTTGTCGCGACAGCGGAAGATGCGGCCTCGCAGCAAGAATCTTCTCGCGCCGCTTGCCCTTGATCTTCCATTCCTTCTCGGGTTTGTCGGCTTCGACCTCGGCAAGCACGGCTTCGAGCGTGCCGAACTCTGCGATGAGTTGGGCTGCCGTCTTGGGACCGATGCCCTCGACGCCTGGCACATTGTCGACCGTGTCGCCCATGAGCGTGAGCATGTCGATGACCTGCGACGGGGTGATGCCGATCTCGTCACGCAGCGAATCGGCAGTGATGAGTTGATCGGTGTGTACATCGTACATCTCGGTTGGCGGCGTGCCCGAGCCGAGCAGCTGTTTGAGATCCTTGTCCTTGCTGATGATCCGTACGCGCACATCGGGGTGCTTCTCGCTCCACGCCGTTGCGATCGTTGCGATCACATCGTCAGCCTCGAATCCCTCGGCCCCCACCACCGGCACGCCGACAGCGTTGAGCAAAGCGAGACATCGCTCAACCTGAGGCCTGAGATCTTCGGGCGGCGCGTCGCGGTTGGCCTTGTAGGCCTCGTAGAGCTGGCTGCGAAACGTGCCACGATCGCCGGAGACATCGAGCGCCACCGCGACATAGTCGGGCGGCGCACCCATTGCCCCTTCGCCGCGCAACAGCTTGAGAAGCATGCCGACGAACCCGAACGTCATGTTGGTCGGTTCTTTCGTGACCGGACTGGTCATCGGCGTGCGGATGGCGTGGTAGGCGCGAAAGAACTGCGCGTAGCCATCGATGATGTACAGCGTCTTCATGCTCAGAGGATATCAATGCAGCACTGCGGAACGAGTCTCCCGGCCGAACCGGGTCAGGAACTCGCGGTCGCGTGCAGGCGTGCCAGACGCTCGCGCATCGCGTTGGTGGCTTGTAGGTGCCGTCGGCCCATCATCGCGTCCATCGCGTCGTTGAATCGCCCGAGACGGTAGAAGCGTGCCCCCTCGTCGGTCACCCACGAGAAGCGTGTTGTCGCGCCGCCGATGGCCGCCGAGGCAGCCCACATTGTGCCCGTGCCGACGACGCTCCCGCCCATGATGCGGGTGTGAATCGCAGTCTTGGCGTGATCGCCGATGATGCCGCCGAGGAACTGCAGTCCCGTGTGCTCGCGACCTGAACCCGGCGCAGCGACGGCGGATATCTCGCCATACGTATTAAGAAGATTGCTGGTTGTTGTGCCCGCGCCGAGATTGACCCACTCGCCGACCCACGAATCGCCGACGTAGCCTTCGTGGGCCTTGTTCGAATACCCCTGAAAGATCGTGCCCGCAACTTCGCCCCCAACCTTGCACACCGGGCCGATGGCTGTGTTGCCGCGGATCGTCGCCTGCTCGGTCACCGTTGATCGAATTCCGATATACGCTGGCCCGATGAGCACTGCGCCCGAGCGCAGCACCGCGTGCTCATCGACCACGATCGGCCCGTCTTCAAGATCAAATGTGACTCCGGCAGAGATGCGAGCACTCGGATGCACACTCAACGGACTGAGCCCGTTCAACCACGGGTAGTCCGACATGTCGCGACGCGGCATAGTCGCAAGCAGCGACAGGTCAATCGCAATCGCCCGATTGCGGTGATGAATCACATCCCACGGCCTTGCCAGCAAAACGCGATCCTCAACGACAATCCTCTCTCGCGTCGGGTTGTCGCCCGCGAGCAGTCGCTCGATCTCGACCCAAGTCAGCAAGGCGCAGATCAGATCGCCCGATGCTCTCTCGACAGCGGCCTGACCGGGTTGCAGTTCCTCCATCACGTCCAGAGGTAGCGGACATCGACCATTAACCAGAAGCATTGGCCTGGAGCCGTCGATCGCGGGCGTGCGGTTCACAGCGAACGTATGCCGTTCCTCGACCAACCTGCGTATCGGTTCGGGAACATAGGCCGCCACGGCGTCGAGCCGCAGTGTGCGCGTAATGCGTTCGAGCGTGGTGAGAGCCCCGGTGCGGATTTCGAAACTGGCGCGCAGGTCGCAGAGCGGCTCGAGCACGCCGCGGCCATCGTCGAAGAATACACACGCCTTCCGATCCGACAAGTTCCTGATCTCCAATGCAAGTTTCAGTGCCCGAAACGCCGATGCGACTGAGGAAACCCGAACAGGCCCGACATAGGAATCAGCGCGATGGCCAAGACCGTCGCCACGATGCCTGTAAATGCTGAGTTGAGCAACCCGTCGATGAGGCGCTGCGTGGGTTCCCAAACGATTGGGTCGCCGATGAGCTTGTGTGCGGTCAGAAACGCGACAACAATGATGGAGGAGACGACGCCCGCCAGCATGGCGAGCACCCCCATAGCCACCGGATTGCGACTGACGACCATGCCGCGCAGCGCGAGCACTGCTTGCGCTGCGACGACAAACCCCACGGCGTGGGGGCCGATGAGCAACGTCGAGCCTCGAGGCAGCGTCGCGATCGAGCCCGTTAGATCGGTCAGCACACCAAGCACAATCGCGGCCCAGAGCGAGGCTCGTTGCGACGCGTTGAGTGCCACGAACACCAAGAGCGCCACAACGAAACTTGGTGCGATCCCTTGCGGCCCAATATGCAACATCTCTCTCAAGCCCAGTTCAAGCCCGAGGCACAACCATGCCGCCACCGCGAAGGCCAACCAGTTCATGGCGCCCGCTCCTCGCCATCGACCGGGATGCGCAGCACCGCCTGGCTGATGGTGCGCAGTTCGACCAGAGGCTCAACCGTGATCCATCTCCTGAGCGGCTGGCCCGGGGCAGGGTCAATCGCGACAACGCGCCCGATGAGAAGCATTTGCGCACTTGTCGGCCACGAACCATCGCGCGCCATGAGTCGCACATCCTGCCCCAGCGCGAGATCCGGAGCATCGACATTTGGTCCAAGCTCCGTCACCGGACCGGACAGTGTCCCATCGCCGTTGGGTGTCAGGCTGCAGTTGAGAGTGGCTTCGCCATCAGGCCTCAGCATGACCACGCCGTCGACTCGACCACTCCGCCGGGCGGTGATGGGTCGGATTTCGCACACTGAGCTTTGTACGCGCTCGACACGCCCGACAAGTTGCATTCCGTCGTATGTTGCCACCGTGCTTGTCGTCACGCCGTCACCCGAGCCAGCCCGCACAATCAACACCCCGCCGGAGAGATCGCTCGGGTTTCCGATGATGGGCCTGGCGAGCAGTCGCACCGGCACACCCGCATCGAGCGCGAACCCACGCTGCAAGTCGTCAACGAGCCGCCTCAGCCGACCGTTCTCAAGCTGTTCACGCAATAGTTTCTGCCTGGTCAGTTCAAGTTCCTGCGCCAGAACCGCTTCGGGAGCATCAGACAAAGCGGTCGCACGATCCGGCGAAACCCAGCGAGCCAGTTCGGACATCGGGTGACTGACTGGGGCGAACACGCGCCAAGCCAGATCGCCGAACCACTTGACCCATGACTCGGTGAAGCGAAGCGGCATCAGTCCAAGCACACAGAGAACCACGACCGTCACCGCAAGCGGTCGGCCACCAGGAGCAGTGTGGGTTGTGGCTCTTGAACTCGGCATCCTTGCGTTGTGCTCGACTCCTCGCCTGCTGTATGCCCGTTCGTGCGGGTGTGCTCAAAGATCCATGTCGCTTTCGAGCGTGTCACGCCATTCCTCGATGTTCTCGAGATAGATTGCTGTTCCGCGTGCCACGCACGTCAGCGGGTCGTCTGCGAGCCTGACTTCGAGCCCCGTGGCCTTGTTGATCACGGTCGGGAGCCCGCGAAGCAGAGCACCACCACCCGCCAGCACAATCCCGTTTTCCACAAGGTCCGCAGCAAGTTCGGGCTCCACACGCTCAAGGGTCCGAGTCACGGCCTCGATGATGGCATTGACCGGTTCTTGAAGTGCCTCTCGAATTTCCTCACTCGTGATGACCGTCTTGCGAGGCAAGCCCGAGATCATGTCGCGCCCCCGGACTTCCATCGAAGTCTCTTCCCCGGAGCTGGCAGCCGAACCGATCTCGATCTTGACACGCTCGGCACTCTGCTCGCCGATCATGAGGTTGTAGGTCCGTCGCATATGAGCGATGATGGCTTCGTCCAGATCGTCGCCAGCGACACGCACAGACTCGCACGTCGCGATATCACCCAGCGACATGACTGCGACTTCGGTTGTTCCGCCTCCAATATCCACGATCATGCTGGCGGTCGGTTCGCCAAAGGGCAGCCCTGCACCGATTGCCGCTGCAATGGGTTCTTCGAGCAGATACGTCCGTCTTGCTCCCGCTCGCTCGGCCGAGTCGAAGACGGCTCGCTTTTCGACCGCGGTAATGCCCGACGGAATCGAGATCACAACACGCGGATGAAAGATCCAGCTTCGCCCAGAGACCTTTCGGATGAAATATGAGAGCATGGCTTCGGTGATTTCGAAGTCGCTGATCACGCCGTCTTTCAATGGCCTGATCGCGGTGATCGAGCCCGGCGTCTTGCCGAGCATCTCCTTGGCCACCCACCCCACAGCTTGCCCGCCCTTGAGAACCTGATTGGTTCCCTTCTTCACCGCGACGACGCTCGGTTCATTGAGCACAATGCCACGACCTCTCACCGCAACAAGTGTGTTGCAGGTGCCGAGGTCGATCCCCATGTCGACGCTAAAAAATCCTAGAAGTTTATCGAGCATCACACAAACGGATTCCTCTCGGGTCAATCCATGACCCCATCGAGCGACAGAAACTCTCATCAAGTTATCGGGTTGAACCCGATTTAGCCACTACCCCCTATCGAGAACTGAACAAATCCATGCCTTGGCCTTCGACTTGGGGACAAAATGGAGCGTGACCGCCCTGACGGAGACGATCCTACGCCTCTGCCACGACGGTCACGCTGCCGAAGGGGGATGCAATCGGCGAACCCCGGCCTCGGGGAAGGTGGCGGCTTCGGGCCGCCCTGGGTCACTGACGCGACGCCAGTGGTTTGCCACTTCCGGCCTCGGCCTGTTGAGGCTTGATCTCGATAACTTCAACCTCGGTCTGGAACCCCGCGCTCGGGAGGGTTCGAACTTCGCGTCCTGCCGCGCTGGAGTCCTGCTGGATCAGGTACTGCGCCTCAGTTTCGTAATCGCGGTGCTGTGTCTCGCGCCCGATCGAGTCCAGCCTTGATTGCTGCTGACTGCGAATACTCGCGAGTTTGCGATGCAACTGGTCCAAACTGCTCGCGTGATAGCGGGAGTACTCGTCGATCGTCGACTGACGCTTCTCCATCGTCGCGATCATGCGATCGTTGCGACCAATGGCGTCGATCTGTGCGTCGAGTTGGAAGAGTTGGGCTTGAAACTCGGTGCGCTCGGTTTCAAGCCTGGTGAGCAAGGCTGCCAACTGCTCTTCCTGCTGCGTGAGGTAGGTCAGATCACGCGAAAGATCCGTTGCCCGTCCCGAATGGAACTTGGCGGTCTGCTCGATCTGATTCCGGCGGGCGTAAGCATCGGGTAGCGCGAGTGAGCGATCATTGAACGAAATGCGAACAATCGCACCCTGATGAGCTGCCTGCACAGTGCGTGCCTCACCGATCTGCTCATCCAGACGTGTGAGATCAGTTGACGTCAGGGAAACGACCTTCTTGCTCACCGCCAGCTCATGCTGCAACTGCCTGATCTGCTCCTGCACATCGACCAGGTCACCTCGAACTTCGCCGATCTTCTTCGGGTACTCGGCTTCGAGCGAACGAATCTGGGCACGCAAGGCGATCGGGTCTTCGATCTTGCTGTCGATCGTGCGGCTCAGGGTACCGCGAGCCTGTCCGGCCATGGCACGAACAGATCCGGGACTGGCCCACTCGGCAACAACGACCCCTGCTCCAAGAGTCAGAGCACCGATGACTGCGACACGAACGATTCCTTTGACGAGTGCCATGTTGTAACCTCCTGATACGCTGTTGCTCGTTCCTGCGAGAGGCCTCACGCCTCGGTTGAGTTCTGACGCGCCCGACTCGCCTCGGCGGTTGGGCACAGGACTCATTCCGAAAAACACCCTCTCGATTTCACACCCGGGGTTGCACACCCCGAGTTTCCCTCGTGGCAGGATGTCCAACGCCCCATATCCTGCGGTTTCGGTCCGGAATACCCCTTTTCGGGCTCAATGGTCACGCTTTGGGTGCACAATCCATCCGGGCCTCGATATCCTCATGAGAGTCCAGATAAGGCGTCGGGGCGCGAAATCCCCAGAACCCTGATCGGAATACTCCGAGGGCACGCGGTTCTGCGCGAGCCAGGAAGGGCGGATGCAATGCTCACTCAGGTAACGACCAGTTTCATCGCGCGCCTTCGCGCGAACGATGAAGGCGCATGGTTCGAACTCTGGGAGGTGTTCGGACCGATCATTCGCGCACAATTGACTAAGTGGGGCAAGGGCCGCATCGGGGCCGAGACAGTCCGCGATCTGTCACAGGAAACGCTCGCTGCCCTTTCGTCGTCCATCGACCGCTACGACCCGGGGCGCGGGGCGCGCTTTTCGACATGGCTGCTGGCGATTGCCAAGCATGTGCTCGGCGATGAGATGGACCGCCGCATGGCGCTCAAACGCGGCGCAGGAAAGACGGCCGCCTTGCTCGATGAAACGTGGATGTCGGCCTGCGATGGGCGCAGCGTGGATCGGGCGTACGAAGAGGGTGTTTTCCGCTCCAAGGTTGAGGCTGCCATCCGCATGGCAGAACGCGAGGCCGATTTCACTGATTTCTCCATATACCGCATGCGCGTCCTCGACGGGCAGAGCGGAAAGGACGTTGCTTCAGCACTGGGCATCAGCGAACCGACCGTGAGCCGCCGACTGGCAAAAATCCGCGATCTCCTGCGGATCAAACTGACGGAAGTCATGCTGACCTATTCCTTCACGGAGGAAGAGCGGGAGGAGGCTGCACGAAACGGTCTTTCCCTCAATCCCAAAGCAGGTTCTGACAAGAACGACGACACGCTGTTCGACGACGCTATCGCGGAGATTTACCATCGTCAACTCGAACTTCGGCGTTATGACGAGCAGGAACTTCTGGGCTGAGACCCACGTACACGCACTGGAGCCGACATGTCCGCCGTGCCACCATTCATTTTCGTCACACTGGGGCTGTTCGCCGCGGTTGTCATTGGGGTGTTCGCAATCTGGCTTCTGATTAAGTGCTTTGCGGTTCTGGGCATGGTGGCTCGGCACATCGGGCGGTTCGTCATCGGCATGTTCTCTGACTTCTTTCGCACGATTGGGGCGGTTGTGCTGCTGTTCGTGCTCGCGCCGTTGGCAGTGCTGAATGTTGTGCTGGGGCGGTGGTCGGCGTCGGCGCACTACGGCCGCGCTTTCAAGAATGAAGTCAAGACTGCGAGCGTGAGCGTGTATCGGCTGATCGTTGGGCACCCATTGCGTTTCCTGGGGTTGGGCGGGGTGACTGAGGGACTCGAAAAGCGGCTTCCGCGCGTCATCGCGGAAGCGCCCGGCGCAGACAAGCCCGCACGTCGCGTAGGCATGTTCGAGGGTTACACGATCATCGGCTCGCTCCCTGGCGGCGGTTCGGGGAGCAAACTTTTTATTGCCGAACCAAATGAGATAAAGCGCGCCGCTTTCGAGCGGCAGGGCTTTGGCGTGATCGACCAGGTTGTCATCAAGAGTTTTCGGCTCGACGATGGATCGAGCCTGCCGCAGATCGTGCGCGAAAGTCGTGCCCTCGACGCAGCCAAGAAACTCGGGCTCGTGTTTGAGCATGAACTGACGAACGATCGTTTTTTCTATGTGATGCGGTATGTCCCCGGAGAATCGCTCGCGACACTGACGACGCGCATGCACGGCTTGTCGCCGGCGCAAGGGCTATCGGACCATCATCTCCGTACCACGCTGTCGTACACGACCGACCTTCTGACTTCACTTGCCGCGTATCACGACGGGGGCCTGTGGCACAAGGATGTCAAGCCAGACAACATCATCGTTGACGGCAAGCAGGCGCACCTGGTCGACTTCGGTCTAGTCACACCGCTACGCAGCGCGATGACCCTGACGACGCATGGCACCGAGTATTTCCGCGACCCGGAACTCGTACGTCAGGCCCTGCGTGGGGTGAAAGTACATCAGATCGACGGTACGCGTTTTGATGTGTATGCGGCTGGCGCCGTGCTGTATTCGATCATCGAGAACTCATTCCCCGCTCACGGCGGGTTGAGCCAGATCACGAAGCGCTGTCCGGAAGCCGTGCGTTGGATCGTTCGTCGTGCAATGGCGGACTATGACAAGCGGTACGCGTCGGCGCACGAGATGCTTGCGGATGTCAACGCCGTTCTGGCGGCTGTCGATCCATTCGCGGTGCGTCCGATCGACCTTCCAAGCATGAGCGAACGTCCGGTTGATCTGCCGCATGCACCTGTGGACGTAGTGGCGCACGCAGCCAGCCCGGTACCTCCGCCCGTCCCGCATGCAGCCCCGGCTGGCGGCGCGAGTGTGCCAGAGTCACCGGCACGCCCGGTGCCCAAGCGTCTGCTCGGTCGCCCTTCACTTGCTGTGACCAGCTGGTGGACCGGGAAGTACAACCTCGCGGGACACGGTGGTGCCAAGCATCCTGCCGATGACATTCTCGCATCTGTTCCTGCTGGCGTGTATCTAGGTGGTCTTGTTGCAGGTGGTCGGACGCCTCGGCCCGCGCCACGTCCGCCGATGCCGCACGCGCGTTCCCTTCGTCCGAAATCGGAGCGAGCCAGCGCTGCCGATCAACTGCGCGAAGCGCGTGGTCGTGCTGCCGCCCGTCGCCGTTCGGCACAGGCGCGTGTGACATCGCGCCGTGGCGGACACGGTAAAACGCCGGATCCGACAGGTATCAACGCGGGTATCGTCGGCTCGATTTTTATCGTTTTGCTTGTGGCTGCAGTCGGTCTAGGAGCGCTCCTGATCCTCGTTCCCACAACATCTCGCGTGAGGATCATGCAGGAGGGTGCGATTGCTCATGGCCATGTGGATCAGGAACCATCCCCTTCGTTGCCCAACCCAGTTCCTTCCTCGATCAAGGCCATCTCGTACGACAGTTTGGGCGGACAGCGCATTCTTGTGATATCTGACCTGAAGCATCCGCTTCCTGCATCGCTTTCCGACGCTCTGTATTCCGCAACGCTCACAATGACAGACGCTGGAGCGACACTGCTCGGTGACGGACCCGTGCTGCGGCGTGATCTGGATGCGGTGACCGACGAGCACATCACGCTTGTTGCCGAGCTCAAGTCGCAGCGTGGGCAGTTGCCCCACGATTCCAATGAACTTTTCAATGTTGTCCGCTCTTTTTTAGCCGAGCGCAATGATGTCGATCTCGTCATCTGGCTCTCCCCGCCGACCAACTCGCGCATCGGCGTCGACGCCAACATTTTCTCTTCCCGATCGAACGAGGGATACTACTTTGGTGATGACATCGGCCAATCGCTCCTGGGGGTAACGACGATCATGGCAGGCGAAGTCAAGGCGTCGCGGAACGCTGCGAAACCTTGACGAGAGTTTCCAGGACTTTCCTTGCTGAGCCAGAGTCGATGGATTCCTTGGCTGCCTCAATGCCCTCTGAAAGCGATGGGCAGACATCGGCAACGACGAGGGCCGCGGCAGCGTTGAGCACTGTCAGATCGCGACGCGGACCGCGCTGCGCATCAAGGATCTCCCACGCCGCCTGAACGGCCGCTTCAAGCCCGTCGACAGAGAGCGACTCGTGCGACACCCGAGCAAGGCCGAGCGATTGCGCATCGACTTCTTCAACACGAACACGCCCGCTCTTGACATGCGCCACAAGCGTCGGGCTGCTCGTTGACAATTCATCAAGTCCATCAAGGCCATGAACGACCATTGCCCGTTCGGCGCCGAGTTGTGCCAATGACTGGGCCATGACTTCGACGAGATCGACTGCGTACACCCCGATCAACTGCCGTTGCGCTCCCGCGGGGTTCGTCAAAGGCCCAAGTAAATTGAAGATCGTGCGCAACCCGAGCGAGCGGCGAGGCCCGGCTGCGTGCTTCATCGCAGGGTGATGATGAATCGCGAAGCAGAAACAGACACCCGCCTCGTCCAAACACTGCGATTGCACTTCGGGAGTCGCATCGACCCGCACTCCGAGTCCCATGAGAACCTCAGCCGACCCGCGCCCTGTGCGACTCCGATTCCCGTGTTTGGCGACATACACGCGCTCGCGGCCCTCTCTCCCGCCCGCTCCGGCAGCGACAATCGCGGCGAGCGTGGAGATGTTGAAGACTTTCGGCCCGCCACCGGTTCCGCAGGTATCGATCAACCTCCCACCCTGAGGCGCCTCGACGCGGGTCACATGACGGCGCATGACACGGGCGGCCCCGCACAGTTCATCGACCCCGATCGGTCGCGTTTGCAGCAGGGCGAGCACAGCCCCTATTTGCGCTTCGTCAAGTTCGCCCGCCAACAGCCGCGAGAAGAGATCTTCAGACTCGTGCGCATCAAGCCTTCTCCCGGAAACCAGCATCGAGAGTAACGCGTGTGTATCCATGCCCTGAGCGTAGTCAAACTGCGAACGAAATGTACTTCGGATCGCGTACAATACATTCATGGACCATCGCCCGATCAAGACGATGCAGGTGGCCACGAAGGCTCGCTCTCGGCATCTGTCCGCGACACTGGTCGCAAATGTCGGGGGTTCGCTCTTGCTGGCCTCAATCGCCGCTCTGGTGCTGGGGGTTGTGTCGGCACATTTCCTGGGTCGTGATTTCGGGCTCATCGTCATCGCTGCGGCGATGATCGTTGCAATCATCGTCGCGATTCTGCAGACGCTGCGGCATCAACGCCCACTCATAGAGTCAGTTGCTGCGGTGGATCGCGCACTGAACCTCAAGGATCGCCTTTCGTCGGCACTGGACCTGTCGAGGTCCGCGTCTGCTGTCGATCCTGCCTTCGTTGTCTTGGCCGTCCGTGACGCCGAGACTGCTGCTTCAAACGTCCGAGTTTCGGATGCGCTTTCGGTTCGTTTCGGCAATGCGTGGGTACTATGGCCCATGCTGAGCCTTACTGCGGTCGCAGCCGTTTTGTATGTTCCACTTGCTGCATCGCGGATGCACCATGACATGGAGCAGGTGTTGAGCAGCCAGACGCGGCTGGCCATCGCCGAAGCTGCACGAGCAATCGAAGGCTCACGCGAACCGGATGCCCCGATCGATGAAGCCGATGAGCAGGTGCTGGCACGGCTGCGCGACATCGAAGCGGAACTCTCTGCCGGTCGGCGGGCTCCGGATCAGGCAGCGATTGAGTCGGCTGCTGCACTGGAAGAACGCGCCCAAGCACTCGAAGCCGAAGCCCGGCGTGCAGACCCTTCACCGCTTGCGGAAATGCTTGCGGAAGACCTCCGCGATGTTGCGCCCGATGAGCTTGGTCGAGCGGGAAAGCTGGGTGAAGCACTCCGCGACGCCGATTTCGCAGCCGCACAGGAAGCCTTGCGCGAACTGATCGAGAATGCTCGTGCGCTGCCGGACCTCGAACGTGAACTGATGGCTGAAGATCTACGGAAGCTTGCGGAAGCTCTCGATCGAGACGCTCCTAATCCGCCTGATCCTGCCTTCGCACGCCCTGACCAGACGCCGAGCGATCAGGAGTCCCGCGACGAGCAATCGCCGATCCCGCAAGACGAGCAATCGCAGCCTCGCGATGCACCGCAGGAATCGGAATCGCCGCCGAGTGAGCCCGATGATGCACCCTCGACGCCACCCAACGATGGGATTCGAGAATCGAGTCCCGGTTCGACCGAGCCTCCTGCGGAACAGAGACCGCCCGCGTCTCGTGAGCCATCCTCTCCTGCCGACCAAGCCCTTGATCAGCAGGAGCGTGAGCGGCAGTCAGCGCACGATCGCCGCGATGAGGCCCGCGAAGCGGCGCGCGACTTGAGTCGCAACCTGCGCGATGTGGCTGAGCAGATCAGGCAAAACGAAATGCCCAAAGAAATGCCTGAAAGTGAGCAGCAGAACCAGCCACAAGAACAACAAGCGCAGCCGGAGCAACAACCCGACGGTGCCAACCCTCCTGAAGGACAGTCTACCGAACAACAACAACAACAACAGCAGCAGGGAGATCCATCCACTGAGAAGCCCACACGCGAACAGTCGAATCAGAGTTCAAGCGATCAGGCACCGCCCGCGAAGGATCCATCGCAGCAAACAAGGCAGGACACTGAAGCTGCCCGGGAACCAGAGCCGACTGATTCAACCGATACGCCGCAAACGGGTGAAGGGCATGAACAGTCCGACCGTCAACCCTCTCCCGATGCGGTTGATCGGGCGCTTGATCAACTCCAGAACATGAGCCACCAACAGCGTGAAGCTATGCGCAAGGCGTCGCAGTCGCAGTCGCTCCGCGATAAGGCACAGGAACTCCTCAGCCGCGCTTCTCCGGAGCAGCGTGAGCGCATCGCGGACTTGGCGCGTCAGCTTGCTCGCGATTCCGCACCCGATGAAATCGCAGAAAGTCTTCCCTGGGCGCCGTCGACGACGCCAGTCGATGCCCGCGATCGCCGCGCAAGTTCAGATTCTGGGCGCAACATCGGCGACGTAGCTCCGACGCTTCCGCCTGGCGAATTTCCGGCTTCCGATCCCGGCACACTCGCGGGACAGGTCCGCGACGCAGCTGCGAGTGCCGAGCGAGCGATCGAGGGGCAAGCCATTCCTCGCCGTTACCGTGACTTTGTACGCAGCGTGTACCGCCGATATGAAGACCGGACGCATCGCTCCATCGTGGCTCCGGATGGTCGCGATGCCGACGCACCGGCCTCACCCCCTCGCTCGGACTGAGCTCGCCCCCGATCGTTGAACTCAATGAAGCCCCAACCGTGAACATCTCATTCGACGATCCTCAACGACTCCTGCTTTCGCTGGCTGCGATTCCGCTCGCGCTGGTGGCGCTGCGTTGGTTCAGGTCGATGATCCTCGCACGTCGCCTCAGTGCCATCGCTGCCCGTGCGGTGCTCTTGCTGCTTGTCGCGTCGATGCTTGCGGGCGCTCGACGTGTGCGCGAGACTGAACTTCTGGCTGTGATAGCGGTCGTTGATCTCTCGGAGTCGGTCCTTCGTTTCTCGACCACAGGCCTCGAATCGAGCGAGCGGGTGCGCGAGTATCTTCAGCGCGCGACGACTGATCGAGGGCCCGATGATTTGCTCGGCATTGTTGCGTTTGATGGCAGATCCATTGCCATCGCCTCGCCATCTCGCGCCGATGTACTCACTCGCCCTCTCGATGCCGCCGGCATTCCTGGCACGGATCTGGCGAGCGCCCTGAGGCTCGCTGCTTCGATGATCCCTCCCGATGCCACAGGACGCATCATCCTGTTTTCCGACGGTAATCAGACAACCGGCTCGGCTCTCGACACCGCGTCGGAACTTGTCGCGAGTTCCTCTGCGACCGCTCGTGCCGCGACGCCAATCGACATCGTTTCTTATGACTACAACGTTCAAGACGAAGTTGTGTTTGAGTCGCTCGACGCACCGCCGCACGCGGCTGGCGAATCCACCATCACCCTTCGTGCTATTTTCAACAGCACGTCTCACACCCAGGGAACACTCTCGCTGCTGCGCGAAGGTGAACCGGTCAATATCGCCCTGTCTCCGGCTGCGGGCCCCTCACGCCGTGTGACACTCACCCCAGGCCGCAGCATTCAACTGCTGACGGTCCCGCTCCCGTCTGGTCGTGTACACCGCTTCTCGGCCGTCTTCGAACCGGACCCCATCGATGGCGGTTTTCTCGGCGACACAACGCTGGTCAACAATGTTGCCTCCACCTTCACGCTGACTCCGGGCCGCGGCTCGGTCTTGCTTGTCGATGGAGTTTCGGATGGATCCCCGGTCGGTCCGGGCGCGACACTCTCGCGAACTCTGATCGAAGCCGGGATCGACGTACAGACCATTCCGCCGCGCGCATTCCCGCGCGACATGCTCTCGCTCCAGCCGTACGACTTGATTGTCTTTCAGAACGTGCCCGCCGACGAGATCGACGACGACCAGCAGCGTCTGCTCGCCTCATCGATTCGCGACCTTGGTGCCGGGTTTGTGATGATCGGCGGTCCCGACGCCTTTGGCGCAGGCGGGTGGCACAACTCGACCGTTGAAGCACTTCTGCCCATCCGCATGGACCTGCCCGATCAACTGATCGCGCCCGAAGCTGCCATTGTGTTCGTGCTCGATCAATCTGGTTCGATGGCGGCCAATGTGCTTGGCTCCATGCGCTCGCAGCAGCGGATTGCCAACGAAGCTGCTGCACTTGCCATCCGCTCGCTCGACAAGTCGGATCTTGTCGGCGTCATCGCGTTCAACGACGGATATCGCGTGATCGCTCCGTTGGCCCCCAACTCGAACGCAGACCAGACAGCCGCTCGCGTTCGCGCGATTGCTCCTGGCGGCGGCACAACCCTCGGTCCGGCGCTGCGCGAAGCCGGGCGCCAGCTCGCCGCAGCCGATGCTCGCAACAAGCAGATCATCGTTCTGACCGATGGCGTGTCAACCGATGCGAGCGCTCTGCCTGCCATTGCGGCGCAACTGTCGCGTCAGGACATTCGTGTCTCGACCATTTCAGTCGGCGATGGCGCGGATGATGCCGGTCTGAGCGAGATTGCCACACAGGGTGGCGGTACGTTCTTCGCGGTGGTCAATCCCAATGCTTTGCCTCGCATTTTTCTCAAGGCCGTGCGCGTCGTCCGAAGCCCGCTCCTGCGCGAACGCGAAACCTCGCTGATTGTCCCGGCCACCGGCTCGCCGCTGACGGCCGATATCGTTGACCCACCGCCGCTGCTCGGGCACGTCATGGCCCGCTTTCGCGAAGACGCGACAATCACCAACGCGATCATCTCCACTGAAGGCGAACCGATCTTTTCGCACTGGAACGTCGGGCTCGGACAGGTCGGTGCATTCACGTCCGACGCACACCGCTGGGCCGAGTTGTGGCTTGAGGCACCAACGTACCGCCAGTTTTGGATTCAGCTCGCGCGGACTGCAGCGCGCGTGCCCGCTGATTCCAACTCTGAACTCTCGGTCGATGCGTCGGGTGGCATTCTTTCGATCGGGCTCGACGCTTTTGATCGCGACTTGCGTCCGCTCGATCTGCTGACCGTGCCTGCGACGGTCTTTACGCCCACGGGGTCGAGTTTCGAGGTGGTGCTGTCGCAGAAGGGTCCTGGCTCGTATCACGCCGTTGTACCCATCGAGGGCGAAGGATCGTACATTGTGATCGCTCGCCCCCGCCTCGGCACGTCGCGCCTCACCCCGTTGCTTGCTGGCGCCACGCTTCCTGCCGGGGCAGAACTGGCCCGGCTCAGCCCCGACCTCGGGCTCTTGCGCCAGATCGCCGAGCGCACCGGCGGGCGTGTGCTTTCGCTCGACATGGCAGCGGATGGCGCGAGCACGCCGCTGCTGTTTGATCGCACGACGATTTCGCCAGCGCGCACCAGCCGCCCCATCTGGCCTTCTTTGCTTGCATGGGCGCTGGCCGTGTTCCTGCTTGATGTGGGCACACGCCGCATTGCGTGGGATCGGTTCATCAGTCGCCAGTTCGGCGTGGATGTGCGCCGAGACCTGCGCGAGGCCGTTACTTCACGCGATGTTCGCGCCGCCGAGATGTTGCTGGCACGGCGCTCACATGACCGCGAAACTTCCCCCGTAGCCCTCACTTCTCAAGACGCGCGTGAGGCCGTTGCGGACGCCAGGCGACGCCGCGCCCAGGCGCATGAACGCAAGATTCAGGAGCAACGCAGCAGTCAAGGGACGAGCACAGTGGCTCCGATCGACCGGGATGCGCCACCGCCGCCGTCGTCCGATGATGCCCCCGGCGATCTGCTCGCTGCCAAGCGAAGGGCCCGCAAACGTTTCGAGGACCAAGAGTCATGAGCGAAGATCCACACCCGACAGCACGCTTCACCAGCCGCGCCGACGACTACACACGCTTCCGCCCCGACTACCCGGCTGCTGCCTTCCCCGCAATGCTCGAAGGCCTCGGCTATCCGCATATGCTCACCGCTGCCGACATCGGTTCGGGCACGGGCATCTCGGCGCGCCAACTGGCGTCCTTTGGTCCGCTGGTCGTCGCGGTCGAGCCCAACGCTGCGATGCGAGAAGCGGGTGCATCGCACGAGCGCGTCCTGCCGCACGAAGGCAGAGCCGAAGATACCGGCCTCAAAGCCGGCTCGATCACGCTCGTGTTGTGCGCTCAGGCTTTTCACTGGTTCCGCGCCGATGAAGCGCTGGCCGAGTTTCGCCGCATTCTCTCCGGCCTTGGCCGGCTCGCGCTGATGTGGAACACGCGCGATCTTTCCGACGAGGCCACACGCACCTACACCGAGCTCATCAGCCAAGCCGCTGCTGCGCCGTTGCCGGATCTTTTTGTTGAGCCGGCTGCGGCGCTGGCTGCCAGTCCGCTCTTTTGCAACTATCGCGAACTGACCTTCGTGCACCCGCAGCGTCTGTCGCGCGAAGGGCTCCTCGGCCGCGCCCGCAGCGCGTCATATTGCCCCAAGGCAGGCCCGGCCTACGACACCCTCGCCGCCGGGCTCAATGCCCTCTTCGACTCGTGCGCCGTGCCTGACCCGCACTCGGGCCAGCCGCTCGTAACCCTTCGATACCGCACACAACTGTACCTCGCGGAACCTGCATTCGAGTGAGACGCGCATCACGAACGGGTTTCTTGGCGTCGACCGTTACGATCGAGTGACGTGCAGCCGCGGGGGTTTCGGTACGATGAAAGCATCAAGGAGAACACGCATGATGCAAGCATTGACGTGTGCGACCGTTGCGGGATTCATGCTTCTTGCCTGCGGGTGCAGTCCCGAGCGCCATCAGGTGCGCAGCCAGCCCGTGCAGACCCAGGAGACGCAGGCCGAGATCTTCGATCCGCTGGGCGGCGCGTATCCGGCGATCCACTGGATGATCAACGTCTACGAAGTGCCGCGGTCGGCTGAAATTGCACCGGATGGCAGGCTCCAGAACGTCGAAGGTAGCAGGGCCCGCGGGCTCGGGCTCGTCAGCGCCGGGCAGGTCGCCGCCGTGTTCGCGTCGATCAGCGCGTTTCCCGGCGCTGTCCATGTGTCGGCGCCGTCGATCCTCTCAGCATCGGGCCAATCGGCCCGCATTGAATCAGGCCATATCGACAAGCCCGGAGCCTCGATCGGTTCGCGCATGATTGCCATCAGCGGGCTGATCACGCAGAAGGGTTTGGAGACTGAGCTGGAGGTGTTCAATACCAGTCCCTCATCTGTCACGAGTTGCGGCACGGGCGAGATGATCGTGGCCGAGGGTGGTGCGGTGCTCCTGCTCTGCCCGGGTCCGGATGACGGCGATCTGATGACGCTCGTCGTCGTGCGGCCCAGTATTCTGCGCTCAATCGAGGACTACCCCTTCCAGCGTGCCAGTGGCATGCCCCCACCGAAGTAACGCCGTCCCGGCGCGGCGACTCCGGTCAGGCGGATTCACAGAGCAGTGGTGCGCCCCAATGCAATGCATGCCCGCGGCGTTACCCTTGCCCGCGGTCACTGCGGCCCGACAGGTCGGCACGGAAGCGGGCCTCGAGGCGGGCTTCGGCTGCGCGCGCCGGATCGAGGCGCAGCGGCACGATGAGGCTGAACATCGAGCCGTGCCCTTCCTGACTGACGATCTGCAGTTCGCCCTGGATCACGCCCGAAAGTTCGCGGCAGATGGCAAGACCCAGGCCCGTGCCCGGGCGCGTGCCGTCGCGGTCGAGCCGGCTGAACTTCTCGAAGAGCAGTTTCTGATCGTCCTCGCTGATCCCCGGTCCGTTGTCGATGACACTCACGCGCACGCGCGCGTCCTGACTCATCAGCCCCGTCGGCGCGAGACGTTCGCCGCGCAGGATGATCAGCCCGCGCTTGCCTTCGGGACTGTCGGTGAACTTGACGGCGTTGCTCAGCAGGTTGAACACAATCTGGCTGAACTTCTTGATGTCCGTCTCGATGATCGGGACATCGGAGCGCACGTCCAGTTGCACCTCGAGTCCCTTGCGCCGCGCCAACGGGTCGATCAGCGCAACCAGGCTCTCGCAGGTCGCCCCCACGCTCATGGGCGCCGGGTTGACTTCGATGCGCCCGGCTTCAAGTTTGGCCATTTCAAGAAGCGACTCGATCATTTCGAGCAGTGTGCGCCCTGCTCCGACGATGTTCTCGAGATAGCGCTGCCGCTTGGTCAGCGCGACGGGGATGGACTGATGATCTTCCAGCAGCCGCTCGTGCTCGGCCCGCGCGATCTCGGCGAGCAGTTCGGCAAAACCGAGGATCGAGTTCATCGGAGTGCGCAGCTCGTGGCTGACGCTGGCCACAAACTCGCTCTTGAGCTGCGTCGCTTTGGCCAGAGCGGCGTTGACTTCGGTCAGTTCGGTCAGGCGCCCGTCGAGGGCCGAGTTGATCGCCCGCAACTGGTCCTGCTTCATCTCGAGGTCGCTGAGCATGAGGTTGAAAGTCTCGGCCAGGGTCTGGAACTCGTCTCCCGTGCGGATCTCGGAGCGCGTCGCCAGGTCGCCGTCGCGCACGCGTTCGGCCGACTCGCGCAGCGACCGCACCGGCGAGAGGATGATGCGCGTCAGGATCGCGCGAAACAGCAGCACGGCCACACCCAGCACCACCAGCCCGGCGGCAAGCAGGTAGAGGGTGTTGATCGCCAGATTGGCCGCCGCCCCGTCGGAGCGCTGTTCGATGCTGACGATCGAGACGAGTTGGCCAGCCTCGTCGCGGCGGGCGCGGGCGTATCGATATCTCTTGCTCCCGCCTTCCCAGGTGCTTTCGAGCAGTTCATTGCGGGGTTTGGGGCGGGTGAAGGCTCGCGCCGCGCGCGTGAGGAAATCGTTGAGTGACGCTTCGTCGGCGGGGGTTTCGGTGATCGAGGCCCCGGCGATGAGCAGCGCGTCGGGCTGGTCGAGTTCGATCCAGACCTGTGCCAGTTCGCGCGAAATCTCCAGTTGCCCGGCCCGCACAAGCCCGTTCATCCGCAGCCACGGCACGGTCAGCGCGATCGCCACCAGGATTGTGATGGCCCCGCCGAAGAGCAGCAGGCACTTGTTCGAGAGCGACAGTCGCAGCAGCAGCGGGCGGAGCATCGGGAGAGTGTAGGGAATTGGTGCCGCGTGCACGGAGGCGACCATCGCCTTGACTCAGGCCGAGACCGATGACTCGCGCACGCGCCACGCGCCACGCGCCGCCGCACTCAGGACAGACGCTCAGCCCGTCGGCTTCGGGCAGCGTGGCGGTCAGGTCATAGCCGCACGCGGCGCAGCGGCCGGTAGCGGCGATGAGATCGGCCACGCGAGGACGCATCAAAATGAACCACCACACAAAAGCGCCTGCGACAGATGCGGCGAAACCGGCGATGTAAATCAAAGGGAGCCAAGCCATCCACACTTCAACCGCCGCAAGGTCAAGATCACTCGGATCTTCGGGCAGAAACAAGGCAAAATACAGCGATATGGCGCAGGCGGTTCCGAACCATGGGAGCGTCACAAGCACGGCGTAGAACCACGAGGCCATGAAGTACCGGAATCGCGCGCGACGGGCGAAGGCATCGGGCATGCGGACCCACAAACTCCAGTTGAAAGCGCGCTTGCGGACACGGTTGTGGCGGTGATCGCGCATGGAATATGGGCATCATACCCGATCGCCCGTGATCGGTTGCGGCACAGTCGGACTCTGAACGGGTGCATGGCGCGATCTGCATCGAACACGGGGCGATCTGACGCGATCATGCCGAGCTTGTGCGCGCCGAGCGGCGGTTGCGACCCGAAAAACGCGCGTTGGTGCTCCTGCAACGCGCGTTTGTACTCCTGCAGCGCGCGTTGCAACGCCTGCAGCTCGAGGAATTGTCGTGTCAGCGCGCGTTGCAACGCCTGCAGCGCGAGAAATTGTCGTGTCAACGCGAGGAATTCTCGTTTCAACCCGAGCTTGTGCAGCGCCAGCGGGCGCAGAACCTGCGCCCCCCGCCCGCCCTGCCAACGCCTGCAGGCCCGTGCGTACCATCCCTCCCATGGCTCAGCGGACCGTCTATCTCGAAACCTTCGGCTGCCAGATGAACGAGCTCGACTCGGAACTCGTCGCCGGGCGGCTGGCCGAACTGGGCTACGCCTTCACCGCCGACAGCGACAAGGCCGATGTCGTGCTCTACAACACCTGCTCGGTCCGCGAGCACGCCGAGCAGAAGGTCTGGAGCCGCCTGGGCGACCTGAAGCAGCGCAAGGCCCGCCAGCCCGACCTGGTCGTGGGCGTGCTGGGCTGCATGGCCGAGCGCGACGGGGCGGGGCTGATGAAGCGCATGCCGGTCGTTGACCTAATGTGCGGCCCGGCCGAACTCGACAAGCTGCCCGACCTCCTCGACAACGCGGTGCGCACGCGCCTGAGTATGCTCGCCGATGACCCGGCGTCGGCTGGCCGCGTCTCGGCGCGCGTCGCGGCGCTGGTCGGCGGAGCCTCGCGCCGCAGCTCGACCCTCGCGGCCGCGGCCGACTCGCTCGAACTGCTCGATCTGTCGCGCTCGATCACTCCCCTGGATGCCGGGCACCGCCGCAGCGCGTACGTGCGGATCACGCGCGGGTGCAACAAGTTCTGCACCTACTGCGTCGTGCCCTTTACGCGCGGGGCCGAGGTCCACCGCCCGCCGCAGCACATCATCGACGAGTGCAAGCGCCTGGCCGACACCGGCGTGATCGAGATCACGCTCCTCGGCCAGACGGTCAATCACTACCGCTTCGAGCACGACGCGGCCGTCGCGGTCGGCGGCATCACCCAGCCGCAGAAAGGACGCAGCTACAAGGGCGGGCATCGGCGCGATCCGTTCGGGGGCTCGCGCGTCACGACGTTTGCCGATCTGCTGCACATGATTCACGAGCAGGTGCCCGAGATCCTGCGGCTGCGCTTCATCACCAGTTACCCGCGCGACTTTGGCGATGATGTCCTCGAAGTCATGCGCGACAGCCCGCGCCTGTGCCGCTACATCCACGCCCCGGGCCAGAGCGGCTCGGACCGCATCCTGGGCGCGATGAACCGGGGCTACTCGGTCAGCGCGTACGACGAGTTCCTCGCCAGATGCCGCGATTACCTCGACGAGCCCGACAAGGGCAGGCCGCTGATGCTCTCGGGCGACATCATCGTCGGCTTCCCGACCGAGACGGACGAAGACTTTGACAGGACCATCGCGCTGGTGCAGCGCAGCCGATACAAGAACTGCTACATCTTCAAGTATTCGCCGCGCCCAGGCACCATCGCGTTCGACAAGATGCCCGACGATGTGCCCGAAGAAATCAAACGCGAGCGCAACAACGCGCTGCTGGCCGTGCAGGCCGACATTTCCGACGCCATCTCGCGCGAGCAGGTCGGACGCACGTTCGACGTGCTCGTCGAGGGCATCAGCCGCCGCGAACACCGCAAGCGCGGAACCGATGTCAAGCCGGGCAGCGGCATGGTGGCGCTCACCGTTGGCGGCCAGACGTCGCGCGCGGCCGTGCTTGATCCTGAGATCGACCACAGCGTACAGATGACCGGGCGCACCGAGGGCGACCAGATCGTGTTCTTCGACGCCCCCGCTCAGGCCGGGGACAACCTTGTCGGACAGATCGTGCCCGTGCGCATCACGTCGGCCGAGCGACTCGGGCTGCACGGCCAGCACGGCTGAACGCCGGGCCCGCGCAAGCCTGCCCGCCCGCTGCCGAACTCACTCGTCCTTGTCCAGATTCGCCAGCGCCGTCGCCGTGGCCGTTGCGACATCAGCCGCCGGCAGGACCGTGTGGGCAAAGACCAGCTGGCCCGTCATCGAGTTCTGCATGGCCACCATCTCGTCCTGCTCGGGCAACTGCAGCACGCCAAAGCCGACGACCGCTCCGTCGCTGGCGAACACCGGCAGCCCGACGGTCACGTTGCCGCTGGCGACAAGCAGACTCCGGGGCTTGCTGACAATCGCCGCCACCTTGCCCTCGACGATGTACGCGGCACGATCGAAATACTTGTCGAGCTTCATCACCTGAAGCACCTCGGACCCGAGATTCACACTCGACCCGCCCGCAAACGCCACGGCCGCGAACTTCTGCTCGGCCTTGGGAGCGATGCGCAGCCAGGCCAGATCGCGCTCACGATCGCGGACGATCACCTCGGCAGGCAGGCCCTCGGTATCTTCGCCGACGAGCACCTTGATCTCGCGCGGGCGGATCTCGAAGCCCATGCCCTCGTAGCCGAACATCATGGCGCTCGAGACCAGCACAATGCCGTCCTCGCGGATCATCACGCCATGGACCTCGCTCTCTTCGCTCTGCTCGCCGCCAAAGCCGCTGTCAAAATCCATGACGAACTTGACGTTGACGATCGCGGGGGCGACTTCCTTGGCAAGTTTGGCATACGTCGCCTCGGACGACGAGACGACACGAGCCGCCGCGGGGGCCTCGATCGCAGCGGGAGACTGAATAAACGACCACGCGACAAGCGCGGCAGTGAGAGTGAACATGCGGGACTCCTGAGTTGGGCGGGAGCGTTCCCGCGGTGTTGACGCCAGATCGGGCGGCCGATGAAGCACGCCGGGAGAAGTTTAGTCCTCGGCCTGAACCTGCGGCTTCCACTCGGGTTCGATGAAACGGAACGACGTGCGATAGCCGCGCAGGATGCGAAACACGACGCGCTCGGGCTGCGTCTCGGTCACACTCTCGATCGCGGACTTGAACGACGCCGGCCCCAGCACCGGCGTGTCGCCGATCTGCTGGATCAGATCGCCACGCGCGATGCCTCCCGCCCCGGCCCAGCTGCCATCCTCGACACCCTCGACCAGCACGCCCTTGACCTCGTCGTCCCAGCGGTTGTCGATGCGATCGAAAAACGTGATCGCGCGCACCGTCAGGCCAAAGTCGCGGTTGCGCTCGCGGCGAGCCTCGGCAGGCGTGGTCCGCGATCGCTCAAGCACGACGCCAACAGTCTGGGGCGCCCCGTCACGCACAACCGCCAGCGAAGCACGCGAGTCGATGTCATATCGCCGGATCTCGCGACCAAGCAGACCGGCCTGCTCGATCGCTGTGGGCTGTACCGCAACATCGTTGATGGACGTGATGATGTCCCCAACGCGCAGGCCCGAGTCGGCAGCGGTGGTCTGCGGGTAGATGCGCGTCACGCGGAACCCGGTCGTGATCGACAGCTGACGAGCGAGCTCGGACACGATCGGCTGCGTCTCGATACCGAGCCAGGCCTTGGGAAGATCCGCCGGAGGGTCGCCGGGCTCGGGCAGGTTCGTGCGCAATGCCGTGACCATCTGCGCATCACGCCGCGCAAACTCGACGACCAGATACTCGGGAAGCTGGTCCGAATCCCGCAGCGTGTTGTAGAGATCGACGAAGTCGCTGATGTTCCTGATCGGTTGTCCATGCACACGATGAATGAGATCGCCCCACTGGAGCGGCGGCTGAGCCAGTTCGGCGGGCATGCCGCTGCGTGTGCCCTGCACAAGCGCCCCATCGGTCGAATCCAGCCTCAACCAGCGTGCGCGGTACGGCGTGATATCTGCAATAGTCAGTCCCAGCGGACGCAACGAGACTCGCCCGGTGTGATCGAGTTCAAGCCTCTGGGTGATGATGTCCAGATCCAGTTCTTCACCGGCTCGCAGGACGCGAACCGCGATTGCCTGACCGATTCGGGTTGACGCGATGTCTCGTTCGAGCGCTGGGATCTGCTCGGGAAAGCGGATCGTGATTGGCTCACGGTTGACGTGAGTCATCACATCGCCGGCGCGAAGGCCGGCCGCGTACGCCGGGCCATCGGTATCGACAGAATCGACAAACACGCCATGATCGAATCCGGTGCGATCGAGATGTTTGAACCCGACACCAATCCAACTGCGTGGCACGGAGCCATGCTCGCGCAGATCGCGCGTGACGTCGCGGGCGATGGTGCTGGGCGTTGCAAAGCCGTTGCCCCCGCCGCCTCGCGTGTTGATGCCGATGATCTGCCCGCGCATGTTGACCAGAGGTCCGCCGCTGTTGCCGGGGTTGATGAGGGCGTCGTGCTGAATCCACGACGTGAACAGCCCCGTTCGCTGACCGAAGTTGTCGAGCTGGAGATGCTCGACTTCTTTAGTCGCCCCGGCGGTGAAAACGCGCTCGGTGTTCGAGACAATCCCCAGTGTGACGGTGCGATCCAGCGCGAAAGGTGACCCCATCGCCATGACAAAGTCTCCAGTCTGCACTCGCGCACTGTCGCCAAAGGCGGCACTGGGAAGCCCGCCCTCGTAGCCCGTCAATTTCGACATATCGAGTTGAAGGAGGGCCAGGTCAGTCCAGGGGTCTTCGCCCACGAGCGTGGCGGGGATCTGCTGCTTGTCGGCCAGGGTGCATATGTAACGCCGCCCGTTGCGTGTGACGTGTGCGTTGGTCAGCACAAGGCCCGACGAGTCGATGATCGTGCCCGAACCCGTGGAGATGCCCTTGGACTCCTGCCCCGACCAGTACTCGACGGTGTGCGATTCGATGTGCACGAGTGCAGGAAAAACCGCGTCGCGGGCCTCGGCGATCATCGCCCGCAGAGGCTCGCGAACGTCCACCGGCTGGGCGGGTGTCGGCATCACGAGCAGTGCGATTGCCAGGACGGGAATCAGGTGAGCAACCATCGAGCCGAAAGTTTGAATGCGCAAAGTGTGTCTCCGAAGTTACAGATTCCGCGGACCCGAGACGTTATGCTTGTTTCATGATGAACGCTTTGAGTATGGTCGCAGCGTTGTGCATGGCGGGCGCGGGCAGTCCGCCGGCTGGGCACGAGTTCGGAGTGACTCAACGGATTTACGACATCGGACATCCGATGAATCACCTGCCCACTTTGGTCGAAGGACAGACGCCCAATGTTGATCGCGTCGCGACAGTCATCGACTGGACGAGCCCCAACGACTTCGGAGGCTTGACCGATTTCTTTGTGGTGGAGGTGCTGGGGGCCCTCCTGGTTGAGAAAGGGGGAATGTATGGCCTCGCACTCGAAAGTGACGATGGATCGCGGCTCTGGATCAACGGCTCGGTCCTCATCAACCACGACGGGATCCATCCCACGCTGCGCAAAGAGGCCGAGATCGAACTCGATGCCGGCCTTCATCCTCTGCGAATCGAGTACTTTGAAAATGACGGACAGCAATCCCTGCGGCTGTTATGGCGCACACCCGGAAGCCAAGCGTGGGAATCCGTGCCCGCTCAGGCGCTCGTGACCAAAGCCGGGTTGACGCCAGTCACCTCACCTGGACGAAAGCGCCTTATGGGCGCGGCCGGTGTCATGCGCCCGGGCAGCGGAATGCCGCTCGAAAGCGTGCATCCCGGATTTGCCGTCAACACAATCCGCCCGGAGGGATTTGAACCACAAGTCAGCGCCATGGCCCTCGCGGGCGACGGTACGCTCTACTTCGCCACCTTCAGCCCGAATCAGGACGGATGGCGCGACGGCGTGCGCACAAAGCCGGATGGTGTCGTCTGGGCGATCGACAACCCACGCGCAGCACCCGAAGACATCGTGGTGCGAAAGGTCGCAGAAGGACTCTTCGAACCCGCAGGACTCTGCGTCGTCGATGGCGTTGTCTATGTCTCGCAGCGCAATGAGATCACGCGGCTGCGCGATGACGATGGGGACGGATGGTTCGAAAAGCACGATCCCATCGCACGCGGATGGATCAGCGATAACTATCACCACTTCACCTTTGGCCTCGTCGAACGAAACGGCTCGCTCTATGCTGCGCTTTCAACCTCGATTTTCATCGACAGCGCCGAGACGCACAAGTTCGGTTACGTCGGGCTCAATGGCCCGAACCCGCGCAACCGAGGCACACTCCTGAAAGTTGACCTGGCGACCAGACAGACCGAATGCATCGCGGGAGGATTCCGCACACCCAACGGCCTGGGCATCGGGCCACGCGGACAGATTCTCGTTTCCGACAATCAGGGGGCGTGGAAGCCGACGAGCTGCGTGTACGCGATCGAGCCCGGCGCGTTCTATGGGCACTACAACGCCACCGCAAAGGGCACGCTTTATCCCACCGGTGGATTCGCAGGACCTTTCGACAGCAAACCCGTTTCGCCCCCAGCGCTGTGGCTGCCGCATGGCGAAGTGAGCAACTCACCCACCAACATGGTTGTGATTCCTTATGGCCCCTTTGCCGGGCAGATGTACCTCGGCGAACTCACCGCCGGTGGTATTCGTCGCATAATGCTCGAAGAGGTAGGAGGCGTCACACAGGGAGCTGTCTTTCGGTTTACGCAAGGACTCGAAAGCGGTGTGAACCGGCTCGTCGTCGATGGAGATGGCACAATTTATATCGGAGGCACCGGGGCCGCAGGAAACTGGAACTGGCGGGGCACAACATTCGGATTGCAGCGCCTGACGCCGACTGGGAAAGTCGCGTTCGAGATCGCGGCTTTGCGGGCGATTGCGGGCGGATTTCACCTCGAGTTCACCAAGCCTGTGCATGGCGAACAGTTGATTGACGCTTCTCGCTATTTCATTGAGCAATACCGATACGAACCCTCACCGGAGTATGGCGGACCCAAACTGGATGTCGAGCGACTGAGCATCGAGCGGGTGATGCAGAGCACAGACGGCAAGAGTGCCTGGCTTACCATCCCGGGGCTCAAGCCGGGACGTGTGGTGCATGTCGTTGCCAATATGACGAGCAACGAAGGCGAAGAGTTGTGGTCGAACGAAGCGTGGTACACGCTCAACAGGCAGCCCGCCGCAACACAGCGTGACCGTTTGGCCGTTCTCGTGTACTCCCGGACGGCAGGGTTCAGGCATGACTCAATCGGGCCCGGCATCGAAGCCCTGCGCAAGCTCGGTTTGGAGCACGGCTTCGATACCGTGAGCACCGAGAACCCCGCAGTGTTTACGGACGGCTCGCTCGCGGCCTTCGATGTGGTTGTATTCCTCAACACCACAGGCGATGTGCTCAATGACGAGCAACAGGCTGCCTTCGAACGCTTCATCCAGCGCGGCGGCGGGTTCGTAGGCATTCACTCGGCATCCGACACCGAGTACGACTGGCCTTGGTATGGACGCCTCGTCGGAGCATACTTTGCGGGTCATCCGCCGACACAACCTGCTGTCGTTGATGTTCACGATCATGAGCACTGCTCGACGCGACACCTGCCCGAGCGCTGGGGTCGCAACGACGAATGGTACAACTTTCGGGTGGCTCCTGAACACGTCCATGTGCTCGCTACGCTCGACACATCAACCTATAGCGGCAGCGCCCACGCCGGCAATCACCCGATCGCGTGGTGCCACGAGATGGACGGCGGTCGGGCGTTCTATACCGCAGGTGGACACACGAACGAATCATTCAGCGAACCCGAGTTTCTCCAGCACCTGCTCGGCGGAATCCTCTGGGCAGCGAAACGCGATTGCGAAGCAGGTGCAACTCAGCCCTGACTTCTCGATCACGGCGTCAGTACATCGAATCTCTCATTCATTTTCAATCGGTACCGCCCTGCTCGGTTTGAGTTCACGGATGCGAACGTTGCGAAACCTGACTTCAAGCGGGTCTTCGCGTCCCCCTACGCCATGGACCTGAAGTCCGATGAACCCTTCCGTTGCGCCCTCATCGCTGAGATCTGCTGCGGGAACACCATTGATCCAGGTACGAATACGAGACCCTTCGGCCAACACTCGCAGGCGATTCCACTCCCCCTGCCTGAATGCGTCGCGTGCAGTTGAGTTTTCCTTCAGATCGGCGAGCCAGCCTCGGCTTCGCTCTTCATAAATGCCCCCGGTCCACGCTCGAACCGACGGATCGATCTCGACCTGATACCCCGTCACATACATACGACCATTCGTATCTCTCTCAGCCCGACTGCGAATCTGCAGGCCTGAGTTGAGTTCCGGGTGAACAAGAAACTCGAAATCAAGTTCAAAGTCTGAGTACACCCGATCTGTGCAGAGGAACGAGTTCGGCTGATTTGGCTTTGTTGTGCCGATGACCTGACCCTCGGCTATCCGAAACTCAGCCTGACCTTCGCCCCGCCGCGACCAACCGTCAGCGCTCTCGCGTGCAAAGAGCGGATGCAGCAGCGGCCAGTCCCTCGATTCGTGATCTGTGAGACGCTTCACGCTGATGTGACGGAAGCGAACCAACTCGTCATGCGGGCCACTGATCCTGAGACCGATGTGCCCGGCTGTCATCAGCCGAAGCGAAGAGATGTCTTCAATCCTGGGTGTACCTTTGATCCGCTCATGCACGACAAGACCATTGTGTATGACGCTGATTAGGGGTGGCTGTGCCTTGAGATCAAAATCCACCCATGCCGGGTAATACACGATCTCGACAACCTGCCAATCCGTTGTCGCAACGCCTGCTGTCAACTGCGGCTCAATGCGCGTTGTTCCATCGACGAGCACCACCGACTCATACGCACGCGGCCCTACTCTGTACAATTCAACTATCAGCCCACACGGCATCACTACCGCACTCGCGCCTCGCCGATCGCCCCAAACCGGTTCAGGCTCATCTCGTGATGCAGGCAAGGAGAATTCGACGCGCAGGTGAAATGCTTCGAATCGCGCCGCCGTTTGCCCGTACCCTTCGGAATCGCTGACTAGTACGCCGTCACGGATTTTCCACTTCCCGAAGTCATCATGAGCATCGACGATCCATGCATCGAGGCTGTTGCCATTGAACAAGACTTCTCGCTGCCCAGAGTTGCGCCACACCGGCACATCCCACTCTATCTGAGCGAACGCTGATGCTGTCAGCATCACAACGGCGAAGGCATGAATACGCATGGCTGTGCTCCTGCGATTGCGTTCACTCCAACTCGTCAGCCCGCCATGGTCGGTTTCGGCCGCGTGTCTCGCGCCGCACCTGCTCAACGAACCGCGCATCCACCGCTTCGGCATCGTTGCCCCATGACCTGCGAATATACGTCATCACCGCAGCAAAATCGCGATCGCTGCCCAGCGGTGCGGGCGGCATGGATTCGTTGAACGTACGGCCTTCGCGCGTCAACTGACCTTCAAGCCCGTGCAACAACACGCGGGTCAGGAGCCCCGCATCGCCAAGCACCCGCGGTGAACCAGCCAGTGGCGGATACTGCGAGCCCATGCCTTCACCATCCGCGCCATGACACCCTTGGCAATATGCATACAAGCGTGCGCCGCGCGCGAAGAGTTGCTCCTGATCTGAAGTCAATTGAGCCGGTGCGTCGTACGCTCGCCCCGGCCAGGCCAAAAACCCATTGATCCGGGCTGCATGATCCCCGAAGCGCCCATGGCTCGACGCAAGCAACGCTTCCCAGCCCGCTGGCTCGCGCACCAATCCCAGTTGTCGCGGCCGTGCATCATTGAGCCTCTGCCACGCCGCAACTCGGGCAAGCAGCAGTTCCGCAGTTGCGGTGCGATCTGAGGCCAGCGCGACCACAAGTTCAACGAGGTCCACCGCACCGGAACCTCGAAGGGCAGCATCGGCCAGTTCAGTGAGCATCGCGCGATCCGAGTCATGCCTAGGCCACGCAGCATCAATTGCAAGTTCACGCAACGCGCGGCCTTGGTGCGGGCTCAGGCTCGAAACAATCGCAGATCGCAAAATCGCATCCTCAGCATGCCCGCGCGCAAGACCAGCGAGCGTGCTGAACGCAGCATCCGAATCGCCCCCAAGCGAAAGCGCCGCCTGGGCTCGAAGCAGGATCGGCCCGGCAGCAGCCAGCGCGGCAATTCGGTCGATCAGTTCGGCATCAAGATCGCGCTCGGCGAGTTGACAGCCTGCACTTGCCACTGCCGGATGCCCATCGCTCAAAGCGCGTTCGATATCCTCCCGCACCAAGGCTCCGATGCCCTCGAGTGTCCACAGTCCATGCAGGCGGGCCCAAGGCGAAAGATTGTCACCAAGCGCTCGAATCGCCGATGCAACGCCGGTCGCACGCCGCTCCACAAGCAACCGCTGAGCCGTCAGCCTGTACCACTGTTCTTCATGATTCAGCAGTTCAACAAGCTCCTCATCGCTCGCCCGCGATAGTTGCCGCGTGGGTATCACCTCGCTCTTCTCCGGCGTGATGCGCCAGATCCGCCCCATTCCCAGAGGCTTCTCGAGGTTGCGCGCACGAATCTCCTTCGAGAGATACTCTGTAAGGTAGATGCGGTGCTGAATGACGCCGCGATACATATCCGCGATATAGAGCGCCCCGTCCGGGCCGAACTGCGCTTCCACCGGGCGAAACCGCTCGTCTCGCGACGCAAGAAACTCGCGATCATTGAACGCATTGACCCAGAACGGCAGGCCCGCAGCGTCGTGGTCGCGGCGGATGAGTTTGACAAGGTTTCCCGCTGGTTCGCAGACAAAGACACTCCCTCGCATCGCGTCGTCCCAGCGCGAGGAGTGGCACATCGCCGGCCCGCACGCCGCGGTCAACGACGCCAGTCTCCCGTCGTCGCGCAGGATGTTGCGCTGATAGCCGCGATTCACCCCGGTGTTCAGGCGAATCGAGAATGTCGCAGCGTCGCGACCAACCTTGTGATAGACGGTGCGAATGTTCGGGCTGCTCGCGTCTCGTCGAGCATAGTGCCTCGGCAACAAGTCCCCACGCAATGACTCGGAGTTCGGCGTGGTATACAAACGCCCCCACTCGTCGAGCGTCATCCCCCACTGCCCCTGCACCGGCACCGCCCGCGTCTGCACCGACTGGCCATCAAACTTCACATCGATCTTGAACTGCGACAAGTGAATCCAGTTGTCAACGCCCCAACGCAGCGCATTCCCAGCGTGCTCCGGATTCTCGTGCCCATCAAAGCCCGTCAGCAGCACTCGCTTCTCGTCGGCCCGGCCATCGCCGTTGGTGTCGCGACAGAACAGCAGGTTCGGAGGCTCGATCACGAGCAGCCCGCCAAAGCACGGCAGGATCGCACGCGGCAGCACCAGCCCGTCGAGAAACACCGTCGATCGATCCGCACGCCCGTCTGCGTCGGTGTCCTCAAGGACCACCACCCGACTGACCGGCACCAGTTCACCGGCGCCTTCGACGTTGGGCATGTAACTCCGCATCTCGACGACCCACAGCCGCCCGTCTTCGTCGAAGGCCATCGCTACCGGGTCCTCGATCATCGGTTCGGCGGCAAAAAGAGCGATTGCATACCCCGGCTCGATCTCGAAGGCCGCGAGGGCTTCATCGGGCATGAGCACGGGTGACTCGGAACGCGTGCGTTCCTCCCCTGCGTCCTCTTCGACAGCCACCAGCCTGGCCGAACGAGCCACCAACGCCGCAACCACAGCCAGCACCACCCACAGCATCGTCAGCGGCCGCAGGTGTGAGAGCGCGCGCGCAACCATGAGAGATCAATCTCGCTCGGAACGTCGCCGCTGGAGCTCGGCGTCGATGAACTTGTCCAGCTCGCCGCGATCGAGCACGTCGACGGGGTTGGCTTCGATGCCCGTGCGATGATCTTTCACGCGGTTGTCGTACAGCACGTAGCTGCGGATCTGCGCGCCCCAGCCACGGTGTTCGAGTTTTCCGCCCGAGGCGTCGCTGATCTCTTTCTCGCGGCGCTCATCTTCGAGCAGTTCGAGCTTGGCCATCAGCAGCGACATCGCCTGCCGCTTGTTCTGTCCCTGATCGCGGTACGTGCTCGACACCACCATGAACCCCGTGGGCTTGTGCACCAGCCGAATCGCCGACGCGACCTTGTTGACGTTCTGCCCGCCGGGGCCGCTCGAACGCGCGAAGGCCGTGATCTCGAGGTCTTTCTCAGGAATCTCGACATCCACTTCCTCGATGACCGGCGTGACGTCCACGGTTGCAAAGCTTGTCTGCCGTTTGCCCTGCGCGTTGAACGGGCTGACGCGCGCCAGCCTGTGCGTGCCGCGTTCGCACGACATGTATCCGAAGGCGTACGCCCCCTTGATCAGCAGCGTGACGTGATCGATGCCGACTTCCGTGCCGTGGGTGAGCGACACTTCCTCGACCTTCCATCCGGTGCGTTCAAAGTAGAACATGTACATCCTCAGCAGCATTTCGGCCCAGTCGTTGGCCTCTGTGCCGCCGTCGCCGGCCGAGATCGTGAAGTAGCAGTCACGCGTGTCGTACTTGCCCCCCAGCAGCGACTGGAGTTCGATCTTTTCCATGCTGCGCAGCAGACCCGCCAGCGCCGCGTCGGCTTCTTCGAGCAGATCCGCGTCGTCCGACTCGCGTGACATCTCGTAGGCGAGCCTGGCGTCGTCGAACGCCGCCATGAGATTCTTCAACGGTTCTGTCTGGGCCTTGATGAGCTTGAGTTCCCCGACGACCTGCCTGGCCTTGTCCTGACTGTCCCAGAAGTCGGCCGCACCCATGCGCTCCTCGAGCGCTTTCATCCGCTCGCGTTTGACGTCGTAGTCAAAGAGAGTCGCGGATGGTCAAGATCCGCGCCTCAAGTTCATCGATCACCCGCTGATGTGCTTCCAGTTGCATGTCACACTCCTGAGCCGGGAGTTTAGGCTCACCGCGCACCACGCCCCCTGGGCCGCGCTGTCCGCCTCGCGTGCGACCTAGCGTTGTGCCATGCTCGCGCTGGCGCTGGCCAACCTCGAACCCGATCGGCAGCAGGCCCTCGCCCAGGCGCTGGCGCTGACGCTTGTGGTCTTCGGGCTGCTTGTCGCGCTGGTGGTGTCGCTCGCGGCGTACGCGGTGGTGCGTCGCCGTCGCCTGCGTCGCAGCGGCGCGCGGCCCGCGCCCACCGCCCACATCGACGCCTGGGCCGCCGCGGCTGCCCGCATCGCCGTCGAGTCGCACGAGGACGAGTTCGAGGACGACGACTCGTTCGACGACGACGACGATTCGACCTGGTATGGAGGCGACGGCGACGATGATGACGACGACGACGAGATCGACGACTCGAGCGCCGGCGGCAGCACGTACTACACCACCGACAAGCCCGCCGACGCGCCCGGCGAGCGCGATCCGGGCGGGCGGGGCTCGAAGCCGTCTGGCCCGCACAGCGCCGGTGACGACGACGACACGCCTGACGACGATTCGTTCGACGGCGACATTCCCGGCAAGCGGCTCGACTTCTGATCTGCTGGCGTCGAGGCTGGCCTCGCGGTGATCGAGCCCGGCTGGGCGCGGCGCATGAAAAACCAGCGTCGCCGCTGGTTGGTGGTGATTCGTGTTGTTCCTGCCCTGGCGGTCGCGGTCGCGGCCGATGGTCCCTGTTCAGGCGGCGGCGGGCACGGCCCGGGTGGCCTTGATCGCCTTGCTGACGAGCTGGTCGAACAGTTTGGGGTCGTCGATCGCGATCTGGCTGAGCATCTTGCGATTGAGCGTGATGCCGGCGTGGCGCAGGCCGTTCATGAACAGGCTGTAGCGCGTGTTGCGCATGCGGCAGGCGGCGGTGATGCGTGTGATCCACAGTGCGCGAATGTCGCGCTTGCGCTGGCGGCGGTCGCGGAAGGCGTAGCAGCCGGCGCGGACGACGGCGTCATAGGCGCGGTAGGGCGAGCGTCGATTGGACCCGAAGTAGCCGCGTGCGAGGCGGCGGAGTTTGCGGCGGGCCTGGTTGCGGGCGGCGCCTTTGCTGACTCGTGGCATGATTCAATCTCCTTCGCGTCTGGTGCGGAGCGGCGCGTGCCGTCTTTCCTGATCGTTTCCCGCCAGACTTCGATCGGACCGTTCTGGTCCCTGGTGTGTGGTTGGTTCGACTCGACCGATCAATCGTTGCTGGCCTGCGCGTCGCGACGCTGCTGGGGCGAGGGGCTGCGTCGCATGGCCGAACGCGGCGCATTGCGGCCCCGCAGGCGACGGAACAGCAGCTTTTCGAAGCGTTTGGCGTCGGGCCCCGAGGCGTAGGGGTCCTTGCGGAGCTGGCGCAGGCGCTTGCCGCTCTTGTGGCTCGACAAGTGCTTGTGATTGGCCGAGCGGTGGCGGATCTTTCCGGTCGCGCTGATGCGGATCCGCTTGAGCAGGCCCTTGTGGGTCTTGAGTTTCGGCATCGCCCTGTTCCTTCTGCAGACCTGTGCCGGTCTGCGGCTGTGTTGCCTGACAAAACGCCCCGCATCTGTCGATTCCGTGCGGGGCCACGATGATAGACCGGCCTTGCGGGCCGAGCAAGGCGGGTCGGCGGCCGGTGCGGGCGGGGGCTGCGGGCGTGCGGGTGCCGTCTGGTCGGGAACGGTGCGGGTCGAGGCGGGCGAAAGCCGCACAGCTGCGGGGGACGCCCGCACGGCGGCGAGGGGCAAGCACGCCGCGTCCGGAAATGATCGATTCGAGGCCGGGTTGGAGCGATCTGCGGTCAGAAATGATCGATCGGCGCTGGGAAATGATCGCGCTGCGCTCACCGAAGATCGATCTGCGCTCACCAATGATCGCGCTGCGCTCACCAATGATCGATCCGAGACGACCAAAGATCGATCTGCGCTCACCGAAGATCGATCTGCGCTCACCAATGATCGCGCTGCGCTGACCAATGATCGATCTGCGCTGACCAAAAACTCCTGATTCCCGGACGCAGCGCGCGTGTTTTCGGTCTCAGTTCGCGCGCCTTCGGCCTCCGCGACCGCGCCGCGCGGGTTTTTGCGCCGGACGTTGAGCGTCGGGAGCTGTTCGCACCGTCCGCACGCTGCCCCCCGCCTCCGGCCGCTTCACCGCGGCGTCACGCCCAGCACCGGCTCATCGGGCACGGTCACCGCCGGGGCCGCCGGGGCCCGCAGCCGCAGCGCCAGCGCCTCGGCCTGGCGGGCATAGTCGATCGACTCGGCCAGGATCCGCGCCGCTTCCTGAGGGGCGTGAAACCCCTTCGAGTTTTCGCTGCTCACAAAGTCCAGCCGCCACATCGACTTCCTCTGCAGGTCGTAGACCTCGGCCAGATCGCCCTCGCTCACGCCCGACAGCTTGGCCTCCATGACCGCATCGACCATCGACACCATCGCGGCCGCCGCCCGCTCCATCAGCTCCTTGTGCCGCGTCTGGATCACGGCCACGCGGCCGCGCAGTTCGTCTTCCGACACCTTGTGACACGTCTGGCAGGCGTTGTTGATGTTCTCCATCGGGCTGCGCACGTTGTGGTTGGACAGCTTCATCGCGCCCACGCGCTCATAGGGCATGTGGCAGTCGGCACAGCTCACGCCCGCCCGCGCGTGCACGCCCTGGTTCCACAGCTCGAACTCGGGGTGCTGCGCCTTGTAGAGCGCCGCGCCCGTCTCGGCGTGCGTGTAATCCTTGAAGGCCGTGCCGTCGGGAAACGTCTTCTCATCCCAGTAACGCTCCATGTCCTCGACCCTGAGCCCGAAGCCCCACGGGAACGTGAGCGTGTCCTGCGTCGCGCAGTAATACTCGACATGGCACTGCCCGCACGCGAACGAACGCATCTCGGCGCGCGTCGCGAGCGTGTTGGGGTCGTACGGCTCCTTGCGGTCGCCACGCCGCCACTTCTCGACGCTGGGCATCGCGTGCACCGCGCCATCCCCCGCCGCCAGCTTGGCCATGCCGAGCATGAACCCGGGCCTGGTGATGCGCACCGCCATCGTCTTGGGGTCGTGGCAGTCGATGCAGCTGACCGGATGGGCCTGGCTCATCGCAAAATGCCCCTCGGGCATCGTCTGCGGATCAAACCCGCCCACCGGCGGTTCGCCAAACACCGCCTCACTGCCCGCGCCCGTGCCGTCGGGCATCTGCGTGAGCATCGCCAGCACCTCGTGGTAGGGCTTGCGGCTGAGCGTCTCGAAGCCCTTGATCACCGCCTCCATGTTGAACTCGGCCGCGAGCGCCGCCTCGTCGCTGGGCAGCCCCAGCGCGTCGAGCCCCGCCTTGCGGTAGAGCACCGTCGTCGAAGCATGGCAGTGCAGACAGGCCCCGGCCTGCTGTCGCTGGTTGACACGCTCAGTCACGACCTGGTCATAGAGCATGTAGGCGTGCCCGCGGGCCTCGCGGTAGTCGATGCTGAAGGCATAGCCCGCGTACAGGCGCTTGAGCCACGGACTTTCATCGAGTTTGCTCTGGGGCATCGCGCTCGAGCCGCCATAAAACGTGTCGCCGGCGGTGGACTTGTACTGATCGAAGTGGTGCGGCCAGTTGAGCCCCCAGGGCGCCGGGTCCGTGCTCACCTCGTCAAGCTCCACCACGCGAAAGTACGGCGAACGCGCATCCTGCTTGTGCTCGAACATCGTCACCAGCACAAACACCACGATCAGCGTCGTGAGCACCGTCACGCCGAAGACCGAGCCGAGCAGCAGAAACTGACGCGCGCGGCGGTTGGTGCTGCGGGACGCCGATGGAGGAGTCGGTACAGTCGTCGTCATGGCGGCAGATCCTTGTTGCGCAATCGAAACTCAGTCACGAAGGCGATGGCCGACGTCGGAATGACAGTGAACACACGAGAGCATGTCGCCGCCGGGCTCGACCGGCAGCATCTGATGCACAAACTCGCCGTGGCAGTAGAGACAGGCGTTCTGGGCCACGATCTTGTTGCGGGCCTTGATCCGGATCGGTTCGTGGAAGGCGCCGGTCGTGAACGCCAGCGAGTGAAAAAAGCCGTTGTCGCCCTTGACGATCCACTTGCCGACCGGGTGATGCGACAAATGGCAGTCGTTGCAGGTCGCCACGTTCCTGTGGCTCGAGTTGAGCCACGAGTCATAGTGCCCCTGCATCACATGGCAGTTGGCGCAGCTGGCCGGATCGTTCGAAAGGTACGACGCGCCCTGCCCGTAGCCGAACGTGAAGACCCCAAGGCCGCTCATCATGCCCAGCAGCGCCACCAGGAGCAGCGGAATGACGCCGAGGCGCACCAGTCGCGCGGCCGAAGTCGGCGCAGCACCGGCCGCGATCGGCGCCGCGCCCGCCTCGGGCGACTCATCTCTGCTCGGCACGGCCGGAGTTTCGTCGCTCATGATGCATCTGCCTGCGCTCGCGCGACCGCACCAGCGGGCCGCCAGCGCACACTATAGCAAAACCGTGCCCCGCGCGCCGCACACTCACACGCCGGGGCCGCTGCGCCACCGGCGCTCGGGCGTAAGACCCACAGCGATGATCGCCATCTGACTGACCACGAACACCATGAGCCAGAAGACCGCCGAATCGACAAAGCCGTAGGAGTGCAAGCCGACGCCGAGCATGTTGGTGCCGAACCACGACCACGCCGTGACGATGTTTCCCCCCACCGCCAGCAGCATGATGCCGCGCAGGCGCACCAGCCCGCCCCAGCGCGCGTGCAGGATAATAGCGTTGATCAGCACCACCAGCGCCGCGCCGTTCTCCTTCGGGTCCCAGCCCCAGAACCTTCCCCACGACTGATCGGCCCAGATCCCGCCGAGCACCGTGCCGACGAAACTGAGCAGCAGCGCAAAGCACACGCTGCCATACACCATCCGCCCCAGCGCCCGCCCGCGCTCGGGCGAAAGATGCCGCGTCAGCACGCCCATGAGCAGATACACAATGCCCAGCACCCCGGCCAGAAACGTCGCGCTGTAGCCCAGCGTGATCGTCACCACGTGCGTCGCGAGCCAGAAGTTGCTGTCGAGGACCGCCTGCATCATCTGCATCGTGTCGCCGTCGGTCCCCAGGTGATGGGCCACCAGCAGGGTCGCAAACCCGATGGCCGCCGCGCCCAGCACCGCGATGCCCAGAGCATGGAGCCGCTCGAGCACGAGGCCGAAAAGCACCGCCGCCCACCCCACGAACACCGCCGACGAATACAGATTCGTCACGGGTGGACGCGCCTGAAGATAAATGCGCATCGCAATGGCCAATGTGTGCACGATCAGCCCCGTCCACATCAGACTCACCGCCGCCAGGCGCAGCCGCGCGGCCGCGGTGGCAGCGGCTTCCGGACCGCTCACGCCCGCCCCGCCCGCGCGGGCACGCAGCATCAGCGCCGCGCACGCCAGCACAAACGCCAGCACATACACCGCGGCCGTGCCGACAAACAGCGAAGCGCGGTTGAAGAGCACCTCGAGATCGGCGCGCCGCATCACCCCCGGCAGGTCGCGCCGCAGCAGCGCGTCGTAGCCGCCGACCGCCCGGTTGAAGCCCGCGGCGTCGCCCTGGCTGGCGGCGGTCATCATCGCGATGTAGTACGCCAGCGAAGGGTGCAGCGTCGCCGGGTCGAGCGCGCCCGACTCCGGGCCGTCGCGCGTGCGCCCCGCCGGCGGCGCGTCCATCAGCGCCGTATGGAACGATTCCCACTCCTGGGCTTCGTCCAGCGGCGCGATGACGTACGGCCAGAGCATCCGCGCGTGACCCAGCAGCGTGTTGACGCGCTCGTGCAGCTCGATCACGGCACGCTCGAACGCGTCGCGCTGACGCGGCTCGAGCGCAAAGGCACGCGCCGCCTGCTCGCTGATCTCGGTCCACTTCGGCTCGATCTGGTTCAGGCTCAGCCGTGCGGGTTTGCCCGCCTCGCGTCCCAGCAGCGTCAGCAGATCGGGATGATCGACACGCACGACGGGCTTGTCGCCGATTGTTTCGGGCGCCGCCATCAGCCCGAGCATGAACTCGGCCGCGCTCAATCGCTCCTGCCCGGCCCCAATCGACTGCCGCCCGCCCGCGACAAGCAGCGCGTGCCGCGCGGCGGTGTCCATCGGCTTGACTCTGCCGCCCGACGAGACCGGAAGGGACGCAAACCTCGCCAGATCGAAGTCCGTGCGCGGCGCCGGTCGCAGCAGCGCGTGGCCCGCGATCACCAGCCCCAGCGCGCAGGCCAACGCCGCGATCACCGCCGCGGACTTCTCGCCTGCGCCGCGCGCCGCCGCTGGTTCGACAGCGGACGCCGCGAGCGCAGCGGTCTTGCGCTCGGCCGCGCCGCGCCGCCGCAGGTACGTGCTCAGCGACATCACCAGGTGCAGCGCCAGCCCTGAGGCCACCATCGTGCACGCGATGTAGGGCAGGGTTGCGCCGGGGTTGCGGACCACCTGCAGCACCGTGCCGGTGCCGTCGGGCTTGTACGAGGCCTGATAGAACGTCGCGCCGCGGTACCGCAGCGGGTTGTTCATCGAGATGAGCACCTCGCGGTCCGTCCCGCGCGCCGGGTCGTCGATGCGCACCCGGCTCGAAAAGTTCCGCGCCATCTCCGTCCCGACGAACCGGTCGTGGCGGAACTCGATCAGGTGCAGCGTGTACGGCTTTTCAGTGCGGGCGTAGCGCAGCGCGATCTGCAGATCGCTCTCCCCGCTCTGGACGCGCTGCGCATCGATGAGGTTGGTCCACACCAGCCAGGTGCCCAGCAGCGCTCCGTTCTCAAACAGGCTCACCACAGCCGCGGGCGCGTCGGGCCGCATGCCATCGACGCCGCGCACGGTCGGCAGTTCCTCGGCCACCGCGCCGCGCCCCACCCCTCGCATCGCGGGCTCGGCCTCATGCGCGTGCAGCAGTCTCGCATTGGGCATCCAGCGCTCGACCTCGATCTCGACGGGCCGCTCGTGGAGCCTGATGCGCTTGTGTTCGCGCGCCGCGCGCTCGAGCATCTCCTGCGGGATTGTGATTTCTCTGACCTGACCCTCTTCCTCGTCCGCACCGGGAGGCCAGGCGACCACAAGCTCGCTCGTGCGCACGTCCTCGACAAAGCGACTGCTGCCGCCAACGTCGATGCTCATCAGCCCTTCGCGGGCCGCGGCCCCTGCAACGAACTCCCCGGCCAGCAGCACGATCAGGCCCGCGTGGAGTGTGATGATGCCGATGCGCTTGCGGCTCAGCCGGAAGCGCACGGCATGGGCTGCGATCAGGTTGACCATCAGCAGGAGCCCCAGGCTCAGCCCCCCCGGCAACGGCACGGCCCCCGTTACACGCCCGAGGCTCTCGGGCACGAACAGTTGCAGTTCCACCCACGCCACTGAGCTGCGAAAGTACGCCTCCACCGCCTGCCCGATCCCCATACTCACCTGCGCCAGCGTCCCGGCGAAGATCAGCGCCATCGACAGGGCCAGCAGCGCGACCGTGAACTTGAGCGAACCCAGACTTCGCAGCAGCGCCGCTCCCGTGCTCTTCATCTCCGACCGTATGCCCAGCGATCGCGTCAAGGCGCGCTTCGCCCCGAGAAACTCTCAGCGGATCTCGCGCACGCGCACGCCCTGCGGCAGGGCCGCAATGAACAGCCGCCCGTAGTTCTTGCTGAGCAGTCGCGGATCGAGCACCACCACGCGCCCCCGATCGGTCTTCGAGCGGATCAGGCGGCCGTAACCCTGCTTGAAACGCAGGATCGCGCGCGGCAGGCTGTCTTCCATGAACGGGCTGCCGCCCTGCTCGGCGATGCGCTCGCACCGCGCTTCGCTCAGCGGGCGATCCGGAGGGTCGAAAGGCAGGCGCGTGATGATGACGTTGCGCAGCGCGTCCCCCGCAACGTCCACTCCCTGCCAGAAGCTCGCCGCCCCCAGCAGCACGCTCCGCTGCCCCGCGCGGAAAGCCTCGAGGTGCGCCGAGCGCGAGCCGCCCTGCCCCTGGACGAACATCGGCATCTCGAGCGCGCCCAGCGGCCCGGCCAGCCGCGCAGCCACCGCCTCGAGCAGGCGCAGGCTCGTGAACAGCACGAACGCCCCTCCGTCGGTCTCGACGACCTGATCGTGGATGCGGCTGACCAGCTCGCGCAGGTAGGCCTCTTCCAGTTCGCCCCGGGCGGGCATCGGCATCGTGCGATCGACGATCAACTCGACCTGAGATCCGTGATCGAACGGGCTGCCCAACTGCAGCGTCGTAGCGCCTTCGCACCCCAGGCGGCCGATGGTGTGCGCAAAGGCGGTCTCAGCGTGCTCGGTCGTCTCGTCGCGACCGGCCGTGCGCGTGCTGAGCGTCGCGCTGGTCAGGGTGACGCTGCACTCCTTCTCGAACAGGTGCGCCCGCAGCAGGGGGGCCACATCGATCGGGCTGCACGCCAGTTCCACGCGCGAGAACTGGCTGCGCGTCTGGCCGAACTCGATCCAGTACACGCTGTCCGCCGCCGTCTGCGCCACGAGCGTCTCGGCCGCGCTGGCGATCGCCGCCGCCCGCATCGCATAGGCGTTGAGTTCGTAGCGGTCGGCCTCATCGCTCACGTCTTCTCGCAGCCGCCGCAGACGCAGGGCCAGATCGTTCATCGCGGGCGTCAGTGCGTTGTCGATCGCGTCGGCTGTGCGCACCCGGCCGCTGCGCACCGCCGGCGTGCGTCGCAGCTGGTCCAGGGCGTCGAAAAACTCCTGGCTCGCGCTGTTGGCCTCGGCGACGCGCTCGATCGCCCCGGCCAGCAGTTCGACATCCACCCCCAGCCGCGAGAGCTGCGCCAGGTAGCCTTTGCGGCCCCGCCCGCCCCAGAGCGCCCCCAGCAGGTGGGCGACCTGCCCCGAGCTGACGTTGAGGCCGAAATGATCGGCCGCGACGTCCTCGGCCGCGTGGGCTTCGTCGAGCACAACGTGGTCGTACGTCGGCAGGAAGCCCACGTCGGCCGCCCGCAGCGCCAGGTCGCTGAAAAACAGCGCGTGGTTGCAGATCAGCAGGTTGCCGCGCTCCATCTCTCTGCGGGCGCGCTGATAAAAGCACACGTCGTAGTGCGTACATCTCCGGCCCATGCAGTTGCCCGAGTCCGAGCGGACGTGCTCGAAGACGCCGGGCCGTTCCAACTCGGGCATGGTGGCCAGCGAGCCGTCGTCGGTCGCAGCCGCCCAGTCCTCGATGACGTGCAGCGAGCGCCGCGCGGCCGCATCGCTCAGCAGCACGTCCTGCCGCTGGCTGGCGAGCACCAGCCGCCGCACACTGATGTAGTTCCCACGCCCCTTGACGAGCACCGGCCGCAGCAGGCACGAGCCATCCGCGCTGTAGACGCGGTCCCCCAGCGCCTCGATCAGCAGCGGGATGTCCTTGCCGATGAGCTGTTCCTGCAGCGCGATCGTGTTGGTCGCGACGACGACCGTCTCCTTGTGGCTGACGCAGCGCTCGATCGCCGGGAGCAGGTACGCGAAGCTCTTGCCAACGCCCGTCCCCGCCTCGACGAGCAGGTTGGTGCGGCTGGCCATCGCCCGCGCCACCGCCCTGGCCATCGCGACCTGCTCGGGCCGCGACTCGAAGCGGCTACCGAGGCGCGACGGGACCGCGCCGCCGGGACCGAGCACACTGGCGACATCAAGCGGCACGCGGGCATTGTATCAGCTCGCGCGCCCGCCCCGCACGGCAAGCCGACCTGTGCGCCGCGCCGTGTGGTAGACTTGATCCATGCATGAGCCGCCCGAGTTGGACTCGCCTTGCTCACCCGGTCTTTCGCGACGCGACGTTCTGCGCACCGGGGTGGGGGTTTCCATCGGTGTGCTGGCCCCCGCTGGCCTGCTGGCCGCCCGTCCGGCGATCATGCGCGAGCCCGACCCGGCGCGGATGCGCTTCTTCTGCATGAATCTGTGGCACGGCGGCCGCAAGGGGCTGAACGCCGAAGACGCGTCGATCGCCCGCACGCTGGCGGTCCTGCGTGAGGCCGACGGTGATGTGCTCGCGCTGCAGGAGCAGAGCGACCTGGCCGAGACATACGCCGCCGCGCTGGGGATGCACTGCCTCGTGCAGGATCGTTCGACCGCCATCCTCTCGCGCCACGAGATTCTTGAGGCCTCGCCCCACCGCTGGGGCGCGCGGATCGGCGTGCCCGGCGTCGGGCCGCTGTGGGTGTTCAACGTGCACTTTCCCGCCGCGCCCTATCAGCCCTACCAGCTGGCGCAAATCGACTATCACGACGGGCGGCTGATCGCCACTCCCGCCGAAGCGATCACCGAAGCGCGGCTGGCGCGCGGCGAGCCGGCGCTGCGCTGCCTGCGCGAGATGCGCTCGGCTCTTGCTGCGGGCGAGCCGGTCATCCTGGCCGGAGATTTCAACGAACCTTCGCACCTGGACTGGACCCCGGCGGCAGCGGCGGCCGGCGTGCGGGCCCATGCGGTCGACTGGCCCACGACGCGGCTGTTTGCTGATGCCGGGCTGCTCGACGCCTACAGAGCGCTCTATCCCGATCCCATCGCGCGCCCCGGCCACACCTGGACGCCCCGGCCCGACTCGGTCGAGGTGCACGACCGCATCGACCTGGTCATGGCGTCCCCCGCGCTGCGGCCCGTCGAGGCCGCGGTGCTGGGCGAAACCGGCCCGATGAGCGATGTCGCCCTCGACCCGTGGCCCAGCGATCACCGGGCGGTGCGGGTTCTCTTCGAGCGGGCGGGCCGCGAGCGCGCGGATCAGCCCTGACCGCCCGCGCGCTAGGCTTGCCTCGCGACCGCGCCGCGGCGCACGGAGAGCCTGACGATGGACCTGATCCCCGCCGAGTTCGGTTTGGTGCTCGAGACTGACGACGAACTGCTGCCGCTGCGGGTCATCCTGGGCATTGGTCGCAACTACGCGGCCCATGCCCACGAACAGGGCGCCGCGGTGCCGGCCCATCCGATGGTGTTCATGAAGAACCCGGCCTCGGCGATCCGCGACGGCGCGGCGGTCGAGATCCCGCCCGTCTGCCGCGACCCGGACTCGGGGCGGGGGCAGGTCGATTTCGAGGCCGAGCTGGCCGTCATCATCGGGCGCGCCGCGCGCGACGTGCCGGAGGATCGCGCCCTCGACCATGTGGTCGGCTACTGCTGTGCCAACGACGTCAGCGCGCGGTGGTGGCAGAAGCACGGCTCCGAGGGCCAGTTCTGCCGCGGCAAGAGTTTCGACACCTTCTGCCCGCTCGGACCCGCCGTCACGCCGGCGGCGGCCGTGCCCGACCCGCAGGCTCTGCGCGTCATCATGCGCCTCAACGGGCAGGTCATGCAGGACGCCCCGACGAGCCAGATGATGTTCCCGGTCGCGCGGCTCATCGCGGACCTCTCGCGTGGCACGACCCTTGTGCCGGGGACGGTGATCCTGACCGGCACGCCCAGCGGCGTGGGCATGGCCCGCACGCCCCCGCTGTGGCTCAAGGATGGCGACCTGATGGAGGTCGAAATTCCCGGCCTGGGGGTGCTGCGCAACCCGGTGCGGGAGGTCTGAGACGAGGCGGCGCGGGGCGGCGGCGCGGGCGAGCCGCTGACCGCGACGACCGAGGCACGCTCGGCGGTCATCATTCTTCTCGCCGCGGTCATAATTCCGCGCTCCGCGATGACAATTGCGCGATGCGAGTTCATGTTTTGTCGATGCGAGATGATGTTTCATCGATGAATTATGACCGAGAATCGCGCTGATCACGACGTTGCGTCGTCCCGCCCGGTCCGGAATCGCCGTTTTTCGG
>JAANMU010000060.1_pt1 | contig 125834 bp, 99 predicted proteins | sample 7279701 | NCBI WGS metagenome assembly JAANMU01 (sample SAMN14094539, study PRJNA606508) | bioreactor metagenome | isolation source: A lab-scale SPAN reactor treating ammonium-rich wastewater day 57 | place: Ireland: Galway | collected 2017-03-13
TCTTGTCCATACGGCGCTGGCCGGCCCGCAGACCCAGGGCGGGGACCATCGCATCTTGGTGTTGCTCGAAATGTCGGGCGGCAACGATGGCCCCAGTGCGCTCGTGCCTTACGCCATGGACGGATACCATCGTTTGCGGAAGATGACCCGCATTAACGAGAACCAGGTAATCCGCCTCAACGACGAGGTCGGATTGAATCCCAACTTGCGGCCCTTCAAGGAACTCCTTGATCAAGGCAAGTTCGCCGCCATTCCTGGCGTTTGCTACCCGAATCCGAATTACAGCCACGAACAAGCCATGTACATCTGGCACAGTGGCGACCCGACCAAGCGATTGGACATTTACAATCCCGGCGGCGGCGCGGGCGCCGGCGGCGGGCGTTTGGATGCGGTGGGCTGGGTCGGCCGCTATGCCGACCATGTGTTCCAAGACGCTTCCGACGTTCAGCCGAGTATCGCCGTGGGGAATCCCGGCAGCCGATTCTGGTGTCTGGAAGCACGCGACCGCCCCTATTTGAACATCAACGATCCCGGCGCTTTTGGGTTCCGCCACGGGGCGAACGAAGCCTTGTATCAGCGTCTGAATGCGGCCGATGCCGCCCAGCAGAACCCAATTGCGGATTTGGAGTACATCACCCAAACCGCGGTGCAGGCCAACTCCACCAGCCAACGGATCCAAGAAGCCGCAGAGCGCGCCAAGAGCAACGCCGCGGGTTATCCCAGTTCGGGCCTGGCCCGGTCCTTGCAAACCGTGGGCGCCCTGATCGCGGGCGGTTTGAACACGCGCGTCTATTACGTGCGGCAAGGCGGCTTCGACACCCACGCCGGTCAGCGCGGGCGACACGATAGCTTAATGACGGAATTGTCTGGCTCGATCGCCGCCTTCCAACGCGACCTGACCAGCCAAGGCAACGCCGATCGGGTGTTGCTGATGACCTTCAGCGAATTCGGCCGCACGGTGGCCGAAAACAACAGCCAAGGCACCGATCATGGCTCGGCCGGTCCGATGTTCCTGGTCGGCGGCGGATTGAAGCCCGGCGTTCACGGCAACCATCCGAGTTACGAGCACTTCAATCCGCAAGGGCACTTTATCCCCACGCACGATTTCCGCAGCGTGTACGCGGCTATCCTGGAAAAGTGGCTGGGCGCCCCCTCGGAGCCGATTCTCGGCGGCGCCTTTGAGCCGCTCGATTGCATCGCCTAACGCAGCATTAGTCAACGTATTCAAGAAGGGCGCCTGACCCTTCTTGCCGCGGGGCAGGCATCTTCAGTCGTTCCAAACTAGGAGGTAATAGCTCACAGCCACGGTGTGGCGCCGCGAATCCGCAAGCGGCGCCGCTTGCGGCCAGCGAGGTTTCCGAGATTAAAAGTAGGCGGACACCCCAATTTTTGGAACCACTGAAGACGCCTGCCCGACGGCGTCCATTTCTCACTCATCGCATTGATCTCGCACCGGGGACTGGACGGTATCTCCAGACGCATCCGCCGAGGTGGAGCCTCGGCGCTCTTGAATTCGCACGGCTGCGAAACGCGAGCGAGGCCCTTTGTCGATCGAACTTGTCCATTTGCGGGAAGAAGGCGCATTATGAGCAGCCGCGTATTGTTTGCGTTTCTGATTGCCAGCGCTCTGACTCTTGGCCAGACGGCGTTCTCTCAAACTTCCGACGACCCCGCGGCAACGGCGCTCCAGCAAGCCCAAACTGCGCTGGCGGCGGCGGAAAAGGACTGCGCTGAACAACCCGACGACGCCAATAAGGCCAAAGTTCAAGCCGCCCGGCAAGCGCTGCTTGCCGAGCAAGCGTGGGCGGCCCGGCAAGCGGTCGTCAACGCCGAGGCGGCCAAGACGGCGGCCGAGCGATCAGCGGCCAGCATGGCAACGCAAGTCAAAGCCGAACGGGCCAAGCTAGATACGGCTAAGCAAGGGGTCGAGAAAGCCGCCGCCGAAAAACTCGCCGCCGAGAAGGCACTCGAAGCCGCGCCCGCGGATCAACCTGAGCCGCTCGCCGAAGCCAAGAAAGCGCTGGAACAAAAGACGGCCGCTTTGCAGCAAGCCGAACAGGCCGTTGCCGCGGCGACCTCTGCGGTGGAGAAAGCCACCGCCGAGCAGGCCGCGGCCGGAGAGGCGCTGACCCAGAAAAAGGCGGAACTGACCGAGGCAATGGATGCCGCGGCCTTGGCGCACGCCGAGGCGTTAGGCGGCCTCAAGCCCATCACCAGCAAGCAATGGGACTACGCCAAGGCCCGCCACTTGTTGTTCCGGGCTGGCTTCGGCGGCCCTCCCGAGGAAATCCAAAAGCTGGTCGAGATGGGCCCGCACAAGGCCGTCGCGCACCTGGTGGAGTACCACCGACGTCCGGTCGCCAACATCGAAGTCGAATCCGAGATATTCTCCTGGGAACGGCCCTTGGAGTATGAACGCCGGCTGCACGTCGCCGCGCAGAACGAACTGCATGAAGTGGACGGCAAGCGCAACGTCGACTCGCACGCGGTCATGGTCCGCTGGTGGGTGCGGCGGTTGCTTGAATCCCCTCGGCCGTTGGAAGAGAAGCTGGTTCTTTTCTGGCATGACCATTTCGCCTCCAGCTACCGAACGCTGGGCGATACCTACCTGATGTACCAGCAAAATCAGTTCTTCCGCCGCTACGCCGATAACTTCGACGCCTTGCTGCACGGCATTGTGCAAGACCCGGCGATGATTCGGTATCTCAACAACGACGAAAACGAAGACGGAAACGTCAACGAGAACTTCGGTCGTGAACTGCTGGAATTGTTCTCGCTTGGCGAGGAAAACAGCGCCGCGCATTGCGCCGACGGCTACTCCGAAAAAGACGTTCGCGACGCGAACACCCGGGCCTTGACGGGCGCCAGCTACGAGCGCTATTCCGCCCAATTCCGCTTCTACCATGATCGGCACGATAGCAACCCCAAGACGCTCTTAGGAAAGTCCGGGAATTGGGGAACGCACGAAGCGATCGACATCATGCTGGAGCACCCAGCCACCGCCCAGTACGTGACGAAAAAGCTGTGGCGGTACTTCGCCTCGTGGGATCCGGAGCCGGAAACGGTCGAGCGATTGTCGCACGTGCTGCGCGAGAACGGCTATCGGATGCGGCCCCTCCTCACCAACCTGTTTCTCTCGGAGGAGTTCTACAGCGACCGGGTGATGGGCAACCATATCAAAAGCCCCGTTGAACTGCTGGTGGGCACGGCCAAAACGATGAATATGCCGCGCGTGGACTACCAGAACGTTCGCTTCCTGCTGGCGAGCATGGGTCAGAGCTTATTCGATCCGCCCAGCGTGGCCGGCTGGGAAGAGGGCCGCGATTGGGTGAACACCAACCTGCTCATGGCCCGTTATACCGCCACGACGGACCTGGTGAAGAAAGCCAACTTGGACCTGGTGGCGCTGCTCAAGGATCGGCAATTCCAGGAGCCTGGCGACGTGGTCGATCACCTTGCCGAGCGTTGCTTGCCGCGGACCTTAAGCGCCGAGAAACGGCAAGCGCTGGTCGAATTCCTTGGCCCCTTGCCGCCCTCGTCGGAGTGGTCCAAGCAGTCCAAGGAGATCAACGCCAAGCTCCAAGCACTCCTGATCTTGCTGGTGAGCAGTCCCGAATACCAAGTGAGCTGAAGCAGGCTCGGTCCCCGCACATCACCTTTGCACGGAAACAAAACCCATGTCGAAGCTCCCGATCGCAACGCGCCGAGATATTTTGTCGTGCGGCCTGGGCCTGGTGGGCATTGGCGCCGCGTTGCCAGACTTCTTAATCCGGTCGGCCTTGGCCGGACCGCAAGCCGAGCCGGACCAGCGCGTGCTGGTGATCCTCCAACTCGACGGCGGCAACGATAGTTTGAACACCTTGATTCCCTACGGGCACAAGGAGTATTACGAGTATCGCAAAGCCGCGACCCGGATTCCCGAAAACGAGATCATCAAGCTCGACGCGGAACTGGGCCTGCATCCCAATCTGCGCGGGTGGAAGGAACTGCTCGATGAAGGACTGTTCGCGGCCGTGCATGGCGTGGGTTATCCGAACCCGAACTTCAGCCATTTTGAGTCCACCAACATCTGGATGATGGGCGACACCCAAGGCCGCAAAGTGCCGCACGGCTGGGTCGGCCGCGCGTGCGATGTGGGTTACGGCGACCTGGCCGATCCCAAGGTGGCGGTCGCGGTGGGTCCCAACAACGGCGCCGCGCTGGCGCTGCGGGGGCAACACCACGCCGGGATTCTCGTGGAACGGCCGGAGTCGTTCGGCTATGCCGGCGCCGCGAATGAGGCACAGTTCGCCGCCTACAAGAAGCTGAATGAAGCCTGCGGCAAAGGCGCGCCGAGCGAACTGGAATGGGTCACGCGCACCGCGATTACGGCCAATTCCGCCGCCGAAGAAATCAGCCGCTTGGGGGCCAGCTATCAACCCAAGGTCGAATATCCCGATACTTCCTACGGCCGCAACCTCCGCGCCATTGCCGGGTTGATCGGCGGGGGGCTTTCGACACGCATTTATTGGACGAGCCGCTCGGGCCGGTTGGAGTTCGACACGCACAGCAACCAGCGTCCCGGCCACGATAACCTTTTGAAGGAACTGGACGGCGCCTTGCTTGCCTTTTTCCGAGATCTGAAGCAGCAAGGACAGGCCGACCGCGTGCTGTTGATGACCGTCAGCGAGTTTGGTCGAACCGCCAAGGAAAACGGCAACAGGGGAACCGACCATGCCGCCGGCGCCGCCCAGTTCCTTTTCGGTCCCGGCGTGAAGGCGGGATTGCACGGCGCTCACCCCAGTCTCAAGGCGAGCGACCTGTTGCCCACGGGCAGCGGGCTGAAGTTCGATACCGACTTCCGCAGCGTCTACGCTACGGTTCTAGAGAAATGGCTGGGCATTCCCAGTGAGCCAGTCTTGGGACAGAAGTGGCCGCTGGTCGATTGCCTGGCGTGAGCCACCCGCGCCCGAACCTAGAGAGGCTGTGAATCTTTCGGTAGCGGCGGCGCTCGCGCCGCCGGCACCGACGATTTGACAAAACATGCACAACCTCAGAGCGGTGCGTCTAGCGCGGCTTGAGTCGGGAGGATGCCCACGGTTGCCGATGGGACGGCCGCCGGCAACAACGCTTTCTTATTGCGAGGCGTTAATCTTTTATCTTTCGATGCCCGTGGCGCGACCCGGCTAATGTGGACGTTGACATCCACTTCCAGGAGCCATAGGGTGAGATTCCCCGGGCGCATCGAATCTCGCCCCTTCGGCAACTCACCAACTGCCATGACACTTTCTCCGATTCTTTGCCTCGCCGCGGTGGCGAGCGCGCTGGCGGCCGATCCCACGCCAACGGCGCCGGCGGATTATCCCATTCGGCCTGTCTCATTCACCCAGGTGCGGTTTCGCGACGGCCTATGGGCCTCGCGAATTGAAACGAACCGCCGCGTGACCGTGGCGTATGACTTCGCCAAGTGCGAAGAGACGGGCCGCATTGAGAATTTCGCCGTGGCGGGCGGGCTGAAGGCGGGAGGTTTTCGCGGAATCTTCTTTAACGACTCCGATGTTTTCAAGGTGATTGAAGGCGCGGCGTACTGCCTGGCGCTGCAATCCGATCCCGGGCTTGACCAATATCTGGACCGGCTCATAAGTCAGATCGCCGCCGCGCAAGAGGACGACGGCTATCTCTACACGGCGCGGACAATCGCCGATCCCAACTACAACTATCCCGGTCGCGAAGCGCGCTGGTCGCACCTGGCGGCGGGCCACGAGCTGTATAACGTGGGGCATCTCTACGAGGCGGCCGTGGCCCACTATCAAGCCACCGGCAAGAGAACCCTGTTGGACGTTGCGCTTAAGAATGCCGACCTGGTCTGCCAGGTGTTCGGCCCCGCGCCAGAGCAGCGGTTCGACGCGCCCGGGCACGAAGAGATTGAAATCGGCCTGGTCAAGCTCTACCGAACGACCGGCGATCCGAAGTATCTCCGCCAGGCGAAGTTCTTCATCGACGCCCGCGGCCGGGCCGACAAACGCAAACTGTTCGGGCCGAACGTTCAGGACCATCAGCCCGTAAGCGAGCAACGCGAGGCGGTCGGCCACGCGGTGCGGGCGGGCTACCTGTACGCGGGCGTAGCCGACGTAGCGGCGCTGACCGGCGACGCCCAGTATCTACGCGCGATCGACCCGATTTGGGAAGACATTGTTTCCAAGAAGCTCTATCTGACCGGCGGCGTCGGCGCCTCGCGGCACGGCGAATCGTTTGGCGGCGCTTACCAATTGCCGAACGACACCGCCTACAACGAAACGTGCGCGGCAATCGCCCTGGCCCTGTTCAACCAGCGCATGTTCCTGCTGCGCGGCGACGCGAAATACATCGACGTGGTGGAGCGCATCATTTACAACGGCTTTCTCGCGGGCGTGTCGCTCGAAGGTAATCGGTTCTTCTACCCGAACCCGCTCGCCTGCGATGGACGCACCCGCTTCAACCAGGGGACGCTCGGCCGCAGCCCGTGGTTCGATTGTTCCTGCTGCCCGGTGAACGTCGTCCGCTTTCTGCCTTCGCTGGCCGGTTATGTCTATGCGACGCGCGAAGACGACATCTACGTGAACCTGTTTGCCGACAGCGTCGCCACCGTGCAAGCCGGCCAACGCTCCGTGACTCTCTCGCAAGAGACCAACTACCCGTGGGATTCGGTCGTGACTTTCGGCGTCGAGGTGCAACAACCGACCGAGTTCACGCTTCGCGTGCGAATTCCCGGTTGGGCGCGCGGAGAGCCAGTCCCCAGCGATTTGTATCGCTACCTGGATGAGTCCGACGACCGGTATGTGCTTCGCGTGAACGGCGCCGCCGTCGCGGGGAAGCTGGAAAAAGGATACGCCGTCATCACACGCACCTGGCGCCCTGGGGACCAGGTCCGACTGGAACTGCCCATGCCCATACGTCGCGTCGTCGCTCACCAAGCCGTTGACGCCGACCGTGGGCGCGTGGCCCTGGAACGCGGGCCGATCGTGTATTGCGTGGAAGCCGTCGATCACGAAGGACGGGTCCGTGACCTCGCTTTACCCGACGACGCCGAACTGCGGGTCGAGCATCGTCCGAACTTGTTGGACGGCGTCAGCGTGATTCGCGGCGCCGCCACCCGGCTGGAGCGCGGCGACGATGGCTCAAACCAACCGGCGCCGGTCGAATTGACGGCCCTTCCCTACTACGCCTGGGCGCACCGCGAGATCGGCGAGATGGCGGTCTGGCTGCCCCGGCGAGCCGAAGACGCCCAAGCACGGCCCGTTCCCACCATCGCCTCCCGCGCTCGCGCTTCGGCCTCTCACGTCTGGCCGAGCGACACCCTCGAAGCCCTGAACGATCAGCAAGAGCCGAAAAGCTCCGGCGATCACGACCTGCCGCGACATACCTGGTGGGACCGCCGCGGTTCGCGGGAGTGGGTGCAATACGACTTCGCCACGGCCGAAACGGTCGCGGCGGTGGAGGTCTACTGGTTCGACGATACGGGCAGGGGACAGTGCCGCGTACCCAAGTCGTGGCGGCTCCTGTACCGCGACGGGCAAACGTGGAAGCCAGTCGAGAACCGCGGCGACTACAACGTCGCCAAGAACCAGTTCAACCGACTCGACTTCGTCCCCGTCAAGACCGATGGCCTGCGGATCGAAGTCCAACTCCAGCCCGATTTCAGCGGCGGCATCCTCGAATGGCGAATCCCCACCAGCCCGCCAGAACAGCCGCAATAAGACGGCCCTGGTCGGACTTTCTCTTCGGGAAGATTCCTGCTGCTCGACGCCAAGCGGCGGCAAGCTGCGCCCGAGACGCCAGGACAGCTACCCGCTCAACAACCGCTGAGAACGCATCGCGCGACGAGCGGTTGGCTGCTTGCACGCATTGGAACCAGGCTGCGGCGACCTCTGCGGTCCAACTATGGAACGCGGTCACGGGGGAGCACTTGTGCGATACCAAAGAGTATAACCGCATCGTGCCCGACCTGGAGTTCCTGCCCGACGGCCGGCGCCTGATCTCGAACGGGTACCACGAACGCCTGATCCGCATTTGGGACGTGTTCATGGGCGAGGAACTGCAACGATTCCCGATCTTGCGCGCCCTGGGCGACGTCGCCGTCTCGTCCAAGGGAGATTTTCTCGTCACCAGCGGTCCGGAGCTGACGTTGTGGCGCCAGGCCGACGGCGCGCTCCTCTGGCAATATCGCGGCAACGCCCATAACCTCGCCATTTCCCCCGACGGCTGCACCGTACTTTCGGGAGGAACCGACGCCCTCGTCCACCTCTGGCGCCTGCCACGCCACCTTTTCAACACTCCCATGCCGCGTAGCGCCACGACGCAATGAAAACGTCGAACATCGGCGCGGCGCCCAAAACTTTATCGACTTGGCGCCGGCCATGCCCGTCCGGCTTTCTGACCATGCTGCTCCTTCTGAACCGGAATGGGTTGCCTGCGAACTCTCGGTTGAAGTCTTGACTCTAGAGCATACTCTAGGGTCTATAATGCAGCGGTGGCCCCCGGAGTCTTGCGATGAAGCCCATGAAAATCGGGGAGGTCTCGAAGCGATCGGGACTTTCCATCGACGCCATCCGTTACTACGAAAAGGAAGGATTGCTCGAAGCGCCGGATCGGATGCCCTCCGGTTATCGGCAGTACAACGATTCCACGGTCGCTCGCCTGCTCTTCATCCGGCGCATCAAGGAGTTGGGCTTTACGCTGAAGGAGATCCGAGAGCTTCTCGGCCTCTGGTTCGATCCCAACACCCAACCCTCCGAGGTTCGGCAGCGAGCCGAAAGTAAGATCAAGCACATCGATGAGAAGATTTGTCATCTTCAAGAAATCAAAAAGTCCCTCCAACGTTTGACGACCCAATGCCAGCACCACAATTCGATTCGGGAATGTCCCCTTCTAGCGGGCTTAGGCGCGGACGCGGGCGCCGAAGCCGGAGACCGAGATACTGGGTAGTGGCATAGTTTTCCGGTTTTTCGCAGTTGTGTGAGAATAGCCGCAAGGCGGAATCGCAAGTTTTGAAATTGCGCTGTTTGTTGACGCCGCCCCGCCGAGCTTGCTCGGTGGAAGCCCTGGTTGGCGGCGCGCCCAAGCATTCGCTCTCCCGAACAAGTTCGCCGGAGCGGTGTTGCTCAGATATTCCGTGGCTAGTGCAGAATCGTTATCCCCACCGAGACAAGCTTGGTTGAGGAAATGCGCAACGTCCAAACTTTCGCTTCAGGCTGGTGTTAGTCGCTTGAGTGGGATGAGGGAACTCGCATGGTCAGCATCGGCGGGAGTTCGGCAAAGCGTTGGCTCTGGCGGGCGCTGCGCGCCGGGGCCGGGCTGGTCCTGATTGGTGGAATCATTTACTGGATCAAGCTGGCGCCCATGTCGGTCATAGTCCATTCCATCGACCAAGGGGAAGTCATCGCAGAGGTCATGGGAACCGGCACCCTGGAGGCCCGCGTCAAAACCACGGTCGGACCCAAGATTTCCGGACGCATTGCCCAGATCAACGTCGATCAGGGAGACCGAGTCGAACGCGGGGCCTTGCTCGTACGCCTGGCCGACGAAGAACTGAAGCAGCAAGTCGCCATTGCTCAGGCCAACCAAGAAGCGGCCCAGGCCGCGCTGGACCGGCTGAAGACCGACAAGGATCGGGCGATCGCGGTCTTCGACCAAGCGAGCAAAAGCCGCAGCCGGGCCGAAACACTTTCGGCCAAGAGCGCGGTCAGCCGCGAGGAATTGGACCGGGCGTGGGAGTTGTTTGCCGTGGCGCAGGCGGACCTGGCGCGCGCCGAGGCCGCCATCACCGAAGGGCAAAAGGAGTTTATCGCCGCCGAGAAAACGCTCGAATACCATCGCGCAAGACTCGCCGACACAGAAATCAACGCTTCGTTCGACGGCCTGATCGTCGTCCGCCAGCGCGATCCCGGCGATGTAGTCGTGCCCGGCAGCGCCATCCTGAAACTGATCTCCACCGACGAGCTTTGGATCAGCGCGTGGGTGGACGAAACCGAGATGTCGAGACTTAAGGAAGGTCAGCCCGCGCGGGTGATTTTCCGCTCGGAGCCAGGCCGGGACTTTGCCGGCACGGTGGCCCGCTTGGGCCGAGAGGCGGACCGGGAAACCCGTGAGTTCGTGGTCGATGTGCGGGTGCTCGAACTGCCCGCGAATTGGGCCGTGGGACAACGCGCCGAGGTCTACATCGAAACCGAGCGCAAGGATGTCGCCACGCTCTTGGACGCGAAGTTCGTGGTGCGCAGGGGAGACCATGTCGGAGCTTTCGTCGATCAGCAAGGTCGAGCCGAGTGGCGACCGCTTTCCCTCGGCCTGCGCAGCGCCGACAAGGTGGAGGTCGTGCGCGGCCTGCAGTCGGGAGAAACGGTCGTGACGCCGTTCGATCCGAGAAATAGTCTCCGCGACGGCCAAAGGATCGCTCCTCAATGAACCTTGCTTCCAAAGACATTCGGCACAACCTGGGACGATTCGCCCTGACGGCGCTCGGCGTCGGAATGTTGCTCATGACCGTCATGGGCATGGGCGGCATTTACCGGGGCGTGGTCGAGGACGCAACCCTGCTTCTTGACCGCGTGGGCGCCGACCTATGGATCGTCCAGCGCAACACGCGCGGCCCGTTCGCCGAAATCTCCCGCGTGCCGCCCAACCTGGTTCATCGGGCGCTGGCGGTTCCCGGCGTTCAATCGGCCCGAGAGTTCGTCTATCACACCATCCAGCGGGAGCGGAAGGGAAAACCGCTGCGCATCGCGGTGCTGGGCCTGAGTTGGCCGAGCGACAAGGGCGAATGGCTGCCGCTGGTCGCCGGGCGCCCCCTGGCGCAGAACCACTATGAGATGATTGCCGATGCATCGCTGGGGCTTTCGCTTGGCGAGCGACTGACGATGGGCAAGGAAACCTACACGGTCGTCGGCCTCACGAGAAGCATGATTAGCTCCAGCGGCGACGGCCTCGCCTTCTTTACCGTGAACGACGCCCTGGCGATTCAGTTCGATACGCCGGGGGAAGCCGTTCGCCTGGAGCGGGCGTCCCGCCAGGCGCGCGGCGAGCGAAGTGAGTTGACAGCCAAGCAACCGGCCCTGCTCGAGCAAGCGGCAAAGCCCGCTCTCGAAATTCCGGCCATTGCCCGGCCGCAACTAAGCGCCGTGATGGTCACGCTCGCTCCCGGCGCCGACGCGCAGCAAGTGACGCGGGTGATTTCCGGGTGGAGCGACGTGTCGGTTTACACGCAGCAAGGGCAGCGCGAGCTAATGTTGGAAGGATCGGTGGAGAAGATCCGCCGACAGATCGGGCTGTTTCGCATCCTGCTGACGGCCATTGCCGCCATCATCATGGCCCTGATCCTTTACACGCTCACACTCGACAAGGTGCATTCCATCGCCCTGCTCAAGCTGATCGGCGCTCCGAACTCCGTCGTTGCGGGGCTAATCGTGCGACAGGCCCTCGCGCTGGGAGCGATCGGGTATGGAATTGCCTGGCTGATCGGCCAGCAGTTGTTCCCGATGTTTCCGCGGCGGGTGATCCTGACCGAAAACGACCTGATGCAACTGGCGATGATTGTGCTGGTGATCTCTGTGGCGTCGAGTTTGCTGGGTGTTTGGAAGGCCATGCGGGTCTCGCCGAACGAGGCGTTGTCATGATGGCTGAACGCAGGGAAGACGCATTCGCGATCGAAACCCGGAAGCTGACCAAAGTGTACGGCGGCGGCAACACCGAGGTCGTCGCCATGCGCGACGCCTCGATGCAGGTCCACAAAGGCGAGGTCGTAGCGTTGCTCGGCCCCAGCGGTTCAGGTAAATCGACCTTCCTGACGGCGGTCGGACTCATCAATCCGCCAACGTCCGGCCAGGTTTTCATCGGGGGCCGCTTGGTGCAGGACGGACCACGGGCGCGGGTGAATCCGCGGAGCTTCCGCCGCATGCACATCGGCTTTGTTTTTCAGAAGTCCAATTTGATACCGTTCCTGAAGGCCGTCGAAAACGTCCAGATCGCTTTGGAGCTTAACGGCGAAGCTCCCCGCGCGGCGCGCGCGCGGGCGATGGAATTGCTGGATTACCTGGGCGTTGCCGACCGGGCCGACAATTTGCCGTCCATGCTCTCGGGCGGGCAGCAACAGCGGGTCGCGGTTGCGCGCGCGCTGGCGAATCAGCCAAGCGTGATCTTAGCGGACGAGCCAACCGCCGCCCTGGACAGCCACCGGGGACGACAGGTGATGGAATTGTTCGCCCAGGTCGCCAAGGAGCAAGGGACAGGGGTCATCGTCGTGACGCACGACCATCGCGCGCTGGACGTGTTCGACATCATCTACGAAATGGAAGACGGCCTCCTGCGACGGGCGGAAACGCCCCTGCATCACCCCTAATGCAGTTTCCTGGAGATCGCCATTCAATCAACGCCCCGGTGGCTAACGGCGGAGTCTTAGCGACGCCCCGGCGATTTTCGGTGAAGCACCGGGGCGTCGCGGAACGCCGCCTGCCTGCCAATCCGTGAAATCCACGAACGCGGGTATCGATACTCGCGGGCGGAATCGCACTCGTCTTCGTGCGGTATGGCACAATGAACGGTCGCGTTGAACAGGCATGCGTGCATAAGACGTAGGTAATCCTGAGTGAACGAACAACCCGACCGGACGGCACAAAATATGCAAAAAACCTTCACCGCTGGTATTGGTGCACGTTTGCGATTTTTACCCTAATCCGATCCGTGAGTTTTGAAGTTGCGCGCTTCTCCTTTCTTAGCGACGAAGCCGCGACAGCATACAGCCACGGGCGCAAGGTGGAAGGGCTTGAAAATCGCCAAGCGGCGCCACTACCCCACGTCGATTCCTCCTGGCTCGGAAAGTCGAGATGAGCGTTATCGTGAGGCCCCAGTCATGTCAAACACCTCGTTACCCCCGTCCTCGGAAAGCGATGGTGAACTGCTCCAGCGCGTGACAAGTTCCCTTGCTCGACAAAACTATGGCGCGCACCATACACTGCGGATTGACGTACGCGACGGCGTCGTCCGTGTATGCGGCCGCGTGCCGTCCTTTTACATGCGACAGGTGGCCGTCGAGTGCATCCGGCGCGTGCCGGGCGTTTCGCGGCTAGAGGATCACATGGAGGTTGCGGAAGCTTTGGAGTCTTGCCCACCCGGTGCGATCGACGGCGGACCGGAAGACGGCGCGTATTAGCCCACTTTAGCGAGCGACAGGCACTCCCATGATCAAGCGAATTCTGGTTGGACTCGGGGGAACGGAATACGCCACCACGGCCACGAACCACGCCGTGGCCTTGGCCATGGCGCATGACGCGGAGTTGACGGGAGTCAGCGTGCTGGATGAACGGCGCCTGACCGCGTTGGGGCCGGTGCCGCTGGGCGGCGGGCATTACGCACACGAATTGGCGGAGCATCGCCTTAAGAAAGGACAAGAGCTTGTCGAGTGGTCGGTCAAGGGATTTGTCGATGCGTGCGAGGCCGCGGGCGTCCGACATCGGGTGCTGCGCGAAGTCGGCGAACCGTTCACGCTCATGATCGACGAGGCGCGTTACCACGACCTGATGGTCTTTGGGCTTCGCAGCTTGTTCGAGTTCGACCTGGTTCCTGACCCTCACGATTCCTTGGTGCGCCTGGTGCAAGCCGGGGTTCGGCCGCTCCTGGCGGTGTCCGAAGGTTTTTATGCGGTCAAGAAGGTCTTGATCGCCTATAGCGGGTCGATGGAGTCGGCGAAAACCATGAAGCATTTCGTGCAAACGCGGCTCTGGCCAGACGTGGAAATCCGAATCGTAACTTTTGAGGACGATGGACGCGACGCAAAGCGCCTCGTGGCGGACGCGGCGGAATATTGTCGATCCCACCAGCTTGAGGTCGAAACCGATTGTGTGAGCGGTTCGCCCAAGGAGCAACTTTTGCCCTACGCGGAAAGCTGGGGGGCGGACCTGACCGTGATCGGCAACAGCGCTAAGAACCTCTTAATGCGCAGAATCTTCGGCGAGACGGCGTTACACGCAATCCGCAATGCGAACCGGCCGCTCTTCCTATCGCAGTAAGCCGGGCGAACCGGCCGCGTCCCGCAGCAACCGGTGCGGAACGCCCTAATGCGGTTTTATGCGATTGGTTGTTCCATGCCCCGAGATGCTCTGGCGGCGGGTATGGAAACGCCAGCAGCATGCGGGCAATGAGCGCCTGGCGGCGTTTGTGGCGCGTCGGTGGAAGTCGCTGTTCACGTTTCTGACGCGTCGGGATGTGGACACCACGAACGAGCGGGCGGAGCAGACGATTCGTCCGGCGGTAATCTTTGGGGCATGACTTTCGTATTTTTCCGCCTTCACCCGCCCTCAGACAAAACGCAGGCTAGCCGGAAGCCGAGGTTGTAATGGCAGTGGAGAGGATCGTTGTGGCTCCGATGCGCAGAGCGGCAGTTCCACGACTTGTGGAACCAACTGCCGCCGCGATAGACGCGGTCCGGGTCTGCGGAGTGTTGCGTCGGAGCATCGACAGGAGCCTTGGCGGCGTAGTTCCCTGCAAATGCGGTCGCGCACCACTCCATCACGTTTCCGTGCATGTCAAAAAGACCGAACGCATTCGGTCGGAGCCTTCCAACCGGATGCGTCTTGCCGGCCGAATTATCCCTGAACCAGCCGTATACCTGCAATTCCTCGACGCTCTCGCCGCCGTAATAAGGCGTGGTCGTCCCCGCACGGCAGGCGTACTCCCATTGTGCTTCCGTCGGCAACGCAAACGTTAATTCCTTAGCGGAGTTGTTCTCATTCAACTTCACCACGAACCGCTGGACGTCGTTCCACTTCACCATCTCCACGGGATGCGTCGGGTCGCCCTTGAATTCAGATGGGTTATCACCCATAACGGATTGCCACTGGGCCTGCGTTACCTCGTACTTGCCCAGATAAAACGGTTGCGCGATCCTCACCCGATGCTGCGGGCCTTCCAGCGGTATTCGGGCGACGGCCCAGTTATCAGAGTCCGCGACTTCTTTTAAGAACTTAGCCTGCTCCTGCTCCGTCGAACCCATTAGGAACTCACCCGGCGGAATCAGCACGAGCGTCAGCTTCTCGCCGCCTGGCAACATGATCTCTTTCTCAGCCGGCAAGCCCCCGTAGTCGGCCCACGCTTGCTGGCGGCGCTCCGCTACTTCGTAATCAAACGGTGCAAGAGCGATTGGCGGAGTCGGAAGCATCTTTTGGCCGATCACCTTGTCGCCCTGCCGCACCTGCACTTCGCCGGCCAGCAGTTCCACGTGCACAATGACTTCGTCGCCGCGCTTCAGAATTAGCTTGTCGGTTTCGAACTTGAAATCGCCCCGCTCAACGGCCAGCGTCTTTTCGCCGGGAGACAGCTTCACGTCCGTCCCTTGGTGCGCCTGCCTAAATACGATTTCCGTTCCTTTAATGGCGACTTCGATCTGGGGATCGTTGATCTCGACGCGGATCGTGCCCGCGCCGGTCTGTACGAAGAAGACGATCCCCGCCAGTAGCAAAAACGCAGTCCCCCCGCCAACCGCGCTGAGCAGAATCGCGCGTGAGCGAGAAACGCCAGCGGCCCGGCGCCTCGGCTTGCGGGAAGTGGGCAGGGCGGACTCGCTGGCGCCACCCGTTGCGGCAGGCGCCAGCCACACCTGCGTTTGCGGATCGGTATCAGCCTGGTCGAGCTGCAACGCCACGGTTGGTTCGAAGCCCGTCGCCGCCAAGGGAATCTCTTGGATCTTCCTGGCCGGCATCCGTCGGCCTGGCTCAGCGCTCGTGTGCGCCAGGGGGCCTGGCGCGAAGTTTGAACGGCTCTCGTTGCCCGCCGCTCCGGCGATTGACGGCGCGGAGGGGGAACCCTGCAAAAGCGGCTCCAAGGCGGCGATCACCTCGGTCATCGCCTGGTAGCGGTCCTGCGGCTGTTTGGCCACCATTCGGGCGAAGATCTCGTCGAGTTCCGGCGGCGCTTCGGGACATGCGGCCGATAGCAAGGGGATCGGCGATTCGCGATGGGCCAGCAACTTGGCCATGACGGAATCGCCCTGATAGGCTCCGCGACCGGTCAACAGAAACCAGAGCGTCATCCCCAAGGCGTAGATGTCGGCCCGCACATCGGCGCGTCTTGGGTCGAGAGCCTGCTCGGGCGCCATGTAATCAATCGTGCCCATTATCTGGCCTGAGCCGGTCAGTTGATCCTGCTCGGCGTCCGCCGATTCCAGCCGCGCCAGCCCCATGTCGAGAATCTTGACCGTCCCCTCTAGGTCAAGCAGCAAGTTCGCCGGCTTGATGTCGCGATGCACCACGCCGCGACTGTGGGCGTATTCCAGACCGCGCGCCGCCTGCAAAATGCAGTGGAGGGCGTGCTGGGTTGACAATCGACCTTCTTCTTTGACGAGCGCCGAAAGATCGCGCCCATCAACATACTGCATCACCAGAAAATGCGTGCGGTCCACCTCGTCGGCGTCGTAGGCCGCCACAATGTTGACATGGTCCAGTTTGGCGGCAGCCTCAACCTCGCGGTCAAAGCGCCGCACGGCATCGGGGGTTTTCGTAACGCTAGGCGAAAGAAACTTAATTGCAACGACCCGCTTCATGCGCTTGTGCTCGGCCTTGAGCACCATCCCCATGCCGCCCTGGCCGAGCTTGTCAAGAATCACGTAGTTGCCCAGCACGAGTGACTTTCCGTCGCCGCGATAGACTTGCTGCGCCTAGTACGACGTAAGCTTTTTCTGCTGGACCAGTAGTCGCGCCAACTGCTGACCATCCTGAGGCTGTTGATTCGCAGGTAAGGCCTCCAGGGAAGCCTGGACCTCTACACGGGAAAGCAATCCGCTTTCAACAAGGTGGTCTGCAAACTGTGCGAGCGAAATCGACATGCCTGAAAACTCCGGCTTACGAGTATACCGGCAGGCTGTTCGCTCTTGCTACCTCGTATGACGGATCGGGCGACAAAACCATGCCGCTGAGGCCAAGCCTGTCAACGCAAACGGGAAACATTCTCCTTCTTTTGTAGTTCTGTACTTTTTGGCTCGCTCGACGGACTGCTGTTGCGGGTGGCGGGCAGGCGCACTAAGGAACCGCGTGTCGCTCCGGCGTCTGGAGCGTCGCGCGGATGCGCATCGGTCCCATCTGGCGGCCCGCGTGCCCGAATCGGATCGTGTGCCGGCCAGGGGCCAGTTCGATCGATGGCGCCGGCTGCTCGGGCGGGGCGCCTTCCACAGTCGGTCCATAGCGTCGGATCGGTTCGCTGGGCCAGACCACAAGGTATTGCTCCTGGCCGAGCGTGACCGGGGCGGCCAGGCGCTGCCCGTCGATCTCAATCCACGGCTCGGCCAGCGTCTGCCGGTCAATCTTGCGGAGCGCCTTGACGCCGTCGATCCCGCAGGAAACGGTCGTTTTTCCCGGCAGGCCGTTGTAATAGACCATCAGCGTGCGGACGCTGCGGTAGTCGATCGCGTCGGTTTCGGGACGCACCAGTTGGTGATAGCGCCAGCCTTCGTAGGTGTTGTCGAGGTAGTAATCCATGGCCGACTTGCCGTCGCCAAGCTGCAATTTGAACTTCCCGCCCTGTCCGTCGCCGCGCAGCCACAGGCCGATGGCGGCGTGCCAAGACAGATCGACGGGCGTCGCGAAGCTCCGGCTCAGCACCGACCAGCCGGCGTTCGTCCCGAGCGTGCTTTCGGCCGTGTAGACGGCAAAGCGGTCGCCGTCGTGGCCGTCCTCGTGCAACTCCATCCGTTGCGTGACGCCTGGGAACGTCGAACCGCCCTGTCCGTGCTCGATCAGGCGAACCTGTTTGTCATTCGGATCGCGGGTGAAGGGGGCCAGGTCCTCGAACGATTCCAGCGTGAGGGCGTCGGCGGCGTCATACGACGCCCCCGGCGCCAGCCACGGCCCGCCTGGCAGATGCACCTGAAAGCCGACGCGCGACGGCTCGGGCACGTCGATCGTCCAGCTTGACGGCGAAGACGCCGCCGCCTCGTCGTCGGCCGGCGTCACGTCCCGCCAGGGTTCGTAAAGAACTCGCTGGAAGACCTCTTTGCCGGGGCCCCCCAGGAGCCGGTAATCGCGGCGGTGCGAGAGCAACTTCTCGCGTTCCTCGGGCGTCTTCACCCCGGCGAGAATCGGATCAATTTGCAGCCGCTTGCGCATCTCCCGCGGAACTCGGCCGGAAAGCCGCAGTTGCTCGTAGCGATGGATAAGGTCGAGAATTTCGGCGGTGAACGGATGCCGGGCGGCGGCGTCGACCGAGACCTGAAACGACATTGATGCGCCGTAACCCAGGGTCGTTCCCAAAACGTACTCGTACTGGTCGAGTGTGGACATCGGGTCGTAGCCATAATACCAGCCGACGTCCATCGGCATGCCCTGGAGCGCGAAGTGCCCGAAGGCGGGCGACCGTTCTTCCAGGTAGCCCTTGAGATCGCCGTGCCCGTCGGCCGAGGCGCTTCGCGCCAGCAGATGCCACGAGTAATGGCTGAAACTGCTGGCCTGCAACAGCACGTCCTTCTTCTTCAATCGGTCATGGAACGCCTTGTGGAGCCGCGCGTTGTAGTACCAGTGGTCGCCTTGCAGGCGTTCAGAACCGTCGAAGTAGATCATGTCGATGTCGCAGGCGTTGGCGACGGCGGCAAAGTTCGTCGCCACTTCGTCAAGCAGCGTCGTGTTCATGTCGAACATGTGGTAGCCGTAGGCTCGGCGCAGATGCCGCACGGTCGCTCCCTGCGGGTGTACGGCGACCTTCGTGCCCAGGTGACCGCGCCGGCAACCACGGAACCCGAATGGCGGCGTGGTCGAGAGACTGTCGTAATGGATTAGTTCGTCGCCAATTTGCAGGACCGTTCCATCGCCTACGTAACCGCCGTCTTCCGCGGGGAAACCGTCGGGCGTGGCCGTGAGCGGCAGAAAGTCGGCCTCGGCGCTCACCGCTGCGGCAAGCTCGGCCGACGCTCCTTTCACTAGCCGCGGATCGGGAACCGGCGTCAGGTACGGGTCGGGCGGGTAAATGCTCGGCCCCAGAAAGTGCAGCCCGACATGGAAGCCCTCGTCCTTGAAGCGGCGGACGACGCGTTGCAGGCCCGGCAACCCGTCGGAAAAGCGATTGCGATTGATCGCGTAATGCCCCGTCGCCTCGCACCACGACTCCTGACCGAGCAGGATCATGTCGAAGTTGCCCCGCTTGGCGATGGCCAGCGCCTCGTCGAACTGATCTTCGCCGAAACGGGTCAGAAACAGATACGATCGCTTGACCCACGGAGATCGTTTATTCCATTGGCCCCCCAGGCGCGGAGACGGCAAGCCCGCTGCAACCTCGAACTGCGGGACGACATCCCAGAACTGGGCGTCGGGGCAGGCGACGACACCGAACGCCGCCGGCGTCAGCCCATATTGGTCGAGCGTTTCCAGGCACAGCGTCTGCGAGGTCGCATCCCAGAAGGGCGAGCTTTCGGACTCGAAATCTTCCAGCAACACCACCTGCTCTTGGCCGTTGCGCTGCACGATGGCCTCGACGTGATCGATCAGGCAGGTCACCGTGCGGCCGGCGGGCAGGCTGTTGTAGTAGAGTTGCAGCGCCGCCACGCGTTCGGGGTTCATTTTGTCGTAGGGCCGGTCGGTCAGCGTGACCTGCTTCCAGCCCGTGAAATCGATTTTCAAATACGTATCGCGACACCCGCCCGCCTCGTCACAGAGTTGGAACTTGAGCATCTGCCCCTGCCCGTCGCCGTGGACCCATGCGCGAATGGCCGTCAGGCCGGTCAGGTCGTGCCGCGTGTCGAAGCGACTTCCCCGCATGCTCCAGCCGCCGGGTTTCTCGTCGGCCGTGGCCGTGAAACGGGCCGCGGTCTGGCCCGCCTTGGCGTCGTCGGTCGGTCCGAACGTATGACGGCACCCCGCGCGATCGGCGCGGTGGGCGCCCGGCAGTTCGCTGAAGGCGCGCACGTTAGGCTCGCAGGCCATCAGCGCCGCGGTGTTCGTTCCCACCGTCGCGGCGTTCAGAACTCGCCGGACACGCGCCTCGGCAGGCAAACCAATACGAAACAGCCCGAGTGTTTCGACCCCCTCGGCGTTCGAGAGTTTCGTCAGGCGAAAGGCCGCAAAACCGTTTCGCACCATGACCGCGAACTCGGCCGTGATGTTCCCCGGGAAGGTCGCGACGATCCGCTCTGCATTCCCCTGGACCGATTGCGGCCGAAGCGTCTGCCCGTCTTTCCGCAGCGAGAGCGCCGACGTCCCGGTCTTGGGCCATGCCGCGCCATCGGCGAAGGTCAACCGCGAGGCCCCCCGGTCGTCGAGCGTGAGGGTCGCCGTGCCAAGATCATAAACGACCTCGGCTCGGCCGGTAGTCGCGATTCCGATCAACAACAGCAGCAACGCCCGCCTGATAATGACGCTCATGATTCGTTCTCGTTCCTAATCTGCGTCACGCGACCGATCAAGCTCGTCGGTGGGCGAACCGCAATTGGCCCGCAGCGCGGAATGGGAGCTGCTTGGTGGGTATGGTGGTGAGTCAGCTTGATTTTCGTCAACGAGGGTTGGACCTGCAAGGCAGGGCGGCGATTCGGGGCAAACCGAGATCGTTGATTACCTACGCTCCCTTGGCATCGTAAATGCCCGATGCTTGAAGGCGCTGACAAAACCCCTACAAACCCGACGCGCAAGCGAGAAACGCAAAGAGAAAGAGCCTCGCTTGCGCGTCGGGTTGGTGTTTTGTCAGGGCGTCTTAATTCATCACTCGATCCTGATCGTTTGATTGTCAACGCGTCGTTATGTTTGAATAAGTCGCTCAACCAGACACGGCCCAGCCAGCAACTTTGCTTCGGTTTATGCTCTTAAGGACCGTGTGGGTTTCGGTTATGTGTTTGCCACAAGGCGCGAGTGGCGTCCAGCCACGCTCTCGCCACCTACCAGCGCCGGCCGAGGTAAACGCCGCATGAAGCGCTCCCCGAAAAATCACGCCAGGCGCGCTGCGGGCGATTGCGTTCCCTTGGCGAAGGGGTATTATAGGAACGCAGATTCTCCAAGGTATTTCGCCAAAAATTCAAAGCAAATGAATCGCTCCCACTTCCTCGCGGCCATGTCCCTGCTGGCCGGCGCTGCGCTGGCTGGGTGTTCGTCGTCTGAGAACGGCTCCGGCGCTGGCAGCGGACCGGAACAGGACGGAGGTATGCGCCAAGTTTCGGCCGCCGACCTTCCCCCGCTTGCCGACCCCTCGCCCACGTCGGACCCGACGGTCGAAGCGTCGGGGCCGGAAGGTTGGAAGCGACTGCCCCGAAACGATAACCAATACCTGATCGGTTGGTACGGAGGGACCACGCCGAACGCACTCCCGCGCATCTTCATTCGCACGACGGAATGGACGGGGCAGGCCGGCGATACGACGACGAGCAACGTGGCCGAGTTGACCAACGAAATTGACCAAAAGTTGGCCAGCGAAGAAAAGCAAGTCACCGAGTCGCCGCTGGCGATGATCCTGGGCGAGACGCCCTACGTGCGCTACGTGGAGGACGCCCGCGTGGGCCAGGCGCGGGCCGAAAAGCAAATCCTCCAGCGCGTCGCCAACGGCCGGCTGTATACGGTTGAACTGCAAATCTATGACGGTAAAATCCTTGACGCACGCGACCACGCATACGCCGTGGCCGCGGGGCTGAAGATTGCGGCGTCCGACGCCGCGCCGACCGACGCTTTGCCCGAAACGACCGAAGACGACGCCGCGCCGACCGACGCCGAATCTCCGGACGAACCCGAACCCGCCCCGGAAGATGACGCCGCGGCGGCGACCGAATCGTAATCCGTGCTGCCCACGAACTTTCTCGGAACGACCTGGATGGACGAACAGCAAAAGCAGCGCGTGATGATGGCGATCGTCGCCTTCAACATGGTCATCATCGCTTATCAAATCATTTTCAACTCAGGCTTGTTTGGATTTCCCTTTTCCGTCGGGAAGCTTCTCATCGGTCTGGTCGTGGCCGCGGTGATTGGCGGCGTGGCGTACGTCGTGGCCGGCCTGACGCAACGCTAACGACGTTGCGCGGTCGCATTGGCCGCTCGTGCCGGTAACGCCGGGGCGCGCCCGCGGACGGCCGTCTTGGTCGTGGTACGGTTTGGCGATTTTCGAAATTTTCGCTGAACTCGTTCTCACCTGAAGCGTTAGGTTTGAAGCTGCACGCTTTTCCTTTTTTAGCAGAACCCGCGACAGCACGTAGCCACCGGCAAGCCCGTTGGGAGGCTTGTTTTGGCTGAACCTTGAGCGTTTGCCCTCTTCTGCCGCTTCGCGGCAAAGATATACGCCAATTCGCGGTAATTGCTACATGTGATCCCCAACGAATCGCTTGGGGTTCGTGTGAAAATCGGCAATCTGTACCACGAACTTTCCGGGGGCGGAACCGACCGGCGGGGCGGCGTTTCAAAAATGGCGATTTTTTCGCACCCCACCTTCGCAGTGGCGCCGATTCCGGTATAATCATCCGTTTTTCCAAACCCCATTTTGTCGAGAGAGAACTGCTTCGATGAATTTCTACCGTGTTGTGTGGCGCGACCAGGAGCGGAACCGAGCCATCGAAATCTACGTGGATTACCGTGTCTCGGGCGCCGGCGTCGAAATCGTCAAGTTGCGCCCCACGCGGGTCATGCTGCTAAGTGAGTCGGGCGAAGCCGTGCGGCAGGTGATTCATGTCCGCACCCAGGCCGGTCAACGGTTCCTGGCGCAACAGTTCGAGCAACGGTGCGACAAGGTCGCCACGCTGGCCGATCAAATTCACACCCGCCACCACGATCGCGAAGATCAGGCCCTCGAACTTCCGCTGGCCGTGTAAGGCAGGCGTGAGAGGTTGTGATGCTTTCGCAAAGTAGGTCCCGCCTGCCGGGCGGGACCTTCTTTCTGCCTGCGATCTCCGTGGTTTTTTGTAGGAAGGTCCCGCCCGGCGCGCGGGATCTACCAAACATTCACACTCGCTCCAGCGAGTGACCTACATTGGCAAACGCTACTCGCGTTCGCCTTCACGGAAGGGGTGTTCTTCTCGAAACCAGGCAGGCGGCTCGTTCGCGCGCAGACGTTGCGTGCTGGCGTGTATCCAGGCTGCCCCGATCACCAGGACCACCGAGCCGCCTCCCGCCAGGGCGATCATGGTGGGAAAGTCTTCTTTGGACGCCAGGACCATCGGCCCGGCCATCGAGCCGACAATCGCCCCCGCCATCCCTCCCGCGATGATGCCCAAACCGGGGCGGTAGTGGTGCAGCCCCAGGGCCGTGCCGAGCAACATCGTCGCCGTGCTTCCCCAGAGCGAGGCAAGCAACAAGCGACTTGGACCGGAATTCCCGGGGGCCATGGCGCGTCCCGCCGCGGTCGACATCGCAATCGGAATGGCGCACGCCGCGATCAGGAGGAACAAGGCGCTTAGCGGGTAACCACGTTCAGGCACGGGGGCCATGACTGCTCCTAATATCAATAGGCTTCGGCGTCCAGTGCTATTCCATCGGCGCGGTGCGCCAAGAAACCCATGATTTGCGGGCTAGCGGTCGCCGAGAGGAACGTCACCCGCCCGTCGCCAAAGGCGTACTGGGCGCCGCCGGGATGGTTACTCCCAAAACCGCCGACGACCAGCAATGGGTCAATCTTGGTCGGCTTCGTGGCGGCGCGCTGCAACTCCGCCACGACCGCGCCGATCACGTTTTGCGCGAGGACCGGGTTTCCACCGACGCGCGTCGCCGCGACCGACAGCCCCGCGTTCCGCAGCGTGGCCCGCGTGCCCGACATCCACCCCAGCCCGCCGCGCTCGGCGAACATCTCGCCCAGGAAGATCGTTTGCGAGGAGCCGTCGGTCACGTCCTCGTAGCGGACGCGGCTGTTCAGAAAGAACACGCCGTGGTTGTCCACGTCGATGGGCGCCTCGGCGTCGTGATGCACCGCGGCATAGCAGGACTGCGGCGTGGGCGGCGCGACCTGGGACGGACACTGGAGCGAGTCCAACGATAACCGCGCCACGGGCGCATTCCGCGGATGATACACCCCGACCGAAAAGTCCACGTTCCGCCACGCGTTCCTTTGCTCCAGGAACGGCAAAATTTGCACGATCCAGCCATGATGATACCCCTGGGCGACGTTTCGCACCGGGCGCTGGGCGTCGATGGTTCCCGGCGGATAGAACTCGTGCAAGTTCTGGTAGTTGTGAATCGCCAGAATCAATTGCGCGAGGTTCTTCTGGCAGTTCGACCGCCGCGCCGCCTCGCGGGCCGCCTGGATCGCCGGCAGCAGCAGCGACACCAGAATGCCAATGATCGTCACCGCCACCAGCAGTTCGATGAACGAAAATCCTGGCCGGCGGCAAGAACCACGCCAATGGATTCCCGCAGGAGGGTTCGGGCGCGCCATCATTCCCATTCGTCCAGAAGTTGACCGTCGGCGCGGTGGCCGAGTTGTTGATAAATCTTCATGTCGATCGACTGGCGGATCACCCGCACCGAGCCGTCGCCCATGACAAACTGCACAATGCCGGGATGCGTGCTGGCGAAACCGCCCACGGACGTCGGCGTCGGGACCAGCGCAGCGCGGCCCGCCCTGTTTTTCGCTTCCGCATCCGTGGGTGCTTCCGTTTCGTTCGCCGGATCGGCGGCCGGCTCATCCGCGCCGTCTTCCGGGGAATCTTCCGCCGGATTCTCAATCGCTCCTGGCGGAAGGCCCACTCCACTCGGTTCAACGCTGGCGCCCATTCCGTCGATCACGGTCGGCATGGACGGACCCAGCACGCCGCCTCTGGCCGTCATTCCCGTGGTATTGGGCGGCAATCCGGTATTGCGGAGCGTGGCCCGCGTGCCCGACATCCAGCCCAGATCATTGCCGACAAGGAAACGTTTCTCGCCGACGAACAGTGTATGCGAAGGGCCGTCGGTAATGTCGTCGCGCGTGACCGCGCTATTTAAGAAGAACACGCCGTGGTTATCCACGTCGATGGGGGCTTCGAGGTCGTGGTGCACGGCGGCGTAACAACTGCGGGCTTGCGTCTGGTCGGCCGACGAGGGGCAAATCAGCAGTCGGAAAGACAACGCTCGCACCGCGGCGTTGTTGGGGTGATACACCCCCACCGACGCGTCAACGTGCTGGTAGGCGTTTCGCTGCTCGATATACGGCAGGATTTGCACAATCCAGCTATGGTGATAACCTTTCGGCTCCTGGTAAATCGGTCCTTGCGTCTCGATCGTTCCCGGCGGAAACACGCCATGCGCCGACTCGTAGTTGAAGAGCGCGACGCCCAGTTGCGTCAGGTTTTGCGAACATTGCAGCCGCCGCGCTGACTCCCGCGCCGCTTGCACCGCGGGCAAGAGCAACGACACCATGATTCCGATGATGGCAATGACCACCAACAACTCGACCAACGTGAACCCGGGTTCGCTTCGGCAGGGTTCGTGGTTCTCACTCGCTTCCCACGCCGAAGGAAACATTCCCCGTGGCGATTTCTGTTGCCGCGTTACGTCCAAGGCGACCTCCGAGCGGGCGGTTGATAGTGATGGGAAAGGTGGGGCGTGCTAGTGTGGCGCCCTTCGCTCCGCGAGTGCGCCACATGATTATTCGGGATTATCACCGTCGTCCGCATTGCGCTGGAGGGTTATCTCTCGCACGACGCGCATCCGGTCGATGGGATGGTCGGGGTAATAGGCTTCGATGGTGACTCGTTGTTGCTGGGGATCGTTCTCGTCGACGCCGACGGTAATCACCGCCTTGCCGCCGTGCCGACCGCCCAATTCCTTGGCCGAGACGGTCCACGTTTCGCCGGAATAACGGGGATCTTGCCGCAGTTGGGCGGCGGCGCGCTCGGCGGCCGAGGCGGCCAGCCAGGCGGCCTGGTGATCGCGAGCCTGGTGTTGTAAGCGGCGATGGCGGTCGAGTGTCGAAACCGCCAGGCTCGCGCTGAGCAAGATGGCGAGAAACAAGCACGCCAACGCCGCCGCCAGCACAACGCCGCGGGGCGGGCGAGTCGGTCGCTTGCGAGGTTGGCGCCGGGTCGTCATTCGTCGTACCGGTGATCCATTCCCAGGAAAGCTTCGATGCGCGTCTTTCGCGTGGGCCGCCGCTCTTGGGGTTCTTCACCCACGGGCCGCAAGACCAGCACCGACAGCACTGGCGGACCGTCTTCCGGCGGCGGAGTCCAGCGGAGGGCGCTGCCGGACGGCAAGTTGAACAGGTCCCGCGCTTCGGTCTGGCCGCCGTGGATCAGGCGCCGCCGCACGCGCGCCAAGTCGGGGTGGAAGTCATAAACAATGGTCTTGCCGTCATCCCGCGTTAAGGTCAACACGCGGGGCGCCGCGTCGTCGCTTTCCGCCGCGGGCGGTGGATCGAACGAACAACTTTCCGCCGCGTGCGCGTCCTCGCGCAGGCGCTGCGCGAAATGATGCAGCACCGTCGCCGTGTTCGCCTCGGCCTGGGTGGTGGATTGAGCGCGGAACAGAAGCTGGAGCGCCACCGCCAGGATGGTGAACATCACCGACGCCGTGGTCGCCGCCACCAGCAGTTCGATCAGCGTGAAGCCGCGTCTCATGGCGCCCGGCCCTCCGCGTAACGCCAGGCGACGAGCCGCACCGGCTGGACCCGTTCGCCGGCCGTGTTGCGCCAGGTCACGGCCACTTCCACGCGCCGGCGCTCCAGCGCCGCGGCGTCGGCTGGCGGCGCGGCTTCCGATATGCGAACCGTTAGCTCGCCCGCGGGAAGCGCTTCGGCCGCCTCGACCGAAAGCGTCGCTTGACTGACCGTTTCCGTGGAAAGACCGTTCCAGGGAATCGCCGCCAGGCGCTCCATGTGGTTGGCCGCTTCGTGGAGGGCGGCCAGGCGTCGCTCGTCTTCGCGTTGCTGCTGGGCGACCACGGTCAACAGGCGGCCAATGCTCGCCAGCAAGACGCCGATCACCAGCACGGCGATGGTCAACTCCACGATGGTCAGGCCACGACGTCGCATCTCGAAGTGCGGCTTAGCACGAGGGAACAGGAAGATAAGACCACGCCGCCGGTCGCGCGGCGAGGCATGGAAAAGGAGTATATCGCCCCTCCCCCCGTCGATGCAAAGAGAATCTACGAAAAAACCAAAATACCGGCCGGTCAGTCGATGTAAATCAACTCCTTGGCGTTGAACAGCACGTGGCACAAGTCAGCCCAGGGACGGAAATCGGTCGGGGACTGGTCGTTTTTGACTCCCAGTTCGGACGCCTGTTGCACAAGGAACGCCAACGCCGCGTTCGATTCTTCGGCCGTTGCCGGACGGGCGAACGCCGTGAGGTAAAGCCGCTGGATGTGCTCCTCGGCCGATAAGTTCGAATCGGCCAATTCACGTTCGGCCCAGAGCCGCGCCTGCTGCACCACAAAGGGGTCGTTCATCAGGATCAAGGCTTGGGCGGGCACGTTGGAAACATTGCGCCGGCCCATGGTGCTAAACGGGGCGGGCGTGTCGAAGGCGAGCATCATGGGCGACAGAAAATTGCGCCGCACCGCGCCGTAAATGCTGCGCCGTCCGGCGCCGTCCAGCGGACCACTGGCGCCGGGACGCCCCCGACCTTGCAGGAACGCCGTCAGATGCACAGGAATGCTGGAGCCGTACAAGGTGCGGTCAAGCCGGCCTGAAACGGCGAGTAACGTGTCGCGAATGACTTCGCCCTCCAGCCGGCGGATGCGCTGCCGGTGCAGGAGCAGGTTGGAGGGGTCGCGTTCCGACGCCGCTGGATCGGACGTGCTGGCCATTTGATAGGTGCGGCTGAGTACGATGGAGCGAATCAGCCGCTTGACCGACCAACCCTCGGCGATGAACTGGTTGGTCAGATAATCCAGCAACTCGGGATGCGTGGGAGCTTCGCCCAGCACGCCAAAGTTATCGGTCGAGGCGACAATCCCCCTTCCGAAAAGATGATGCCACACGCGGTTCACCAGGACGCGGCCGGTGAGCGGATTGTCCGGATCGGCGATTTGCCGGGCTAGTTGGAGCCGACCGCTGCCCGATTCCACGTCCAGGGGCTCGTCGCCAACCAAGGCTTCCAGCAACCGCCGCGGAACGGGATCTCCGGCCGTCTTCGGATTGCCGCGAATGAACAGGAACTCGTTCACGCCGCTCCCGTCCCACATGGCGGGGGCCGTGTGCGATTCCTCCTTGATCCGCGCGGCAAGTTCGGTGCGGCGGGACAGGAACGTCTGGCCCGCCTGGCGGACCGGGTCGAGCAGGGCCGCGTCGGCGACTGTCAATTCCGGATGCTCTAGCAGCCAGTTGGCCAATTGCGCTTCGTCCGTCGCGGCCGGGCCGTCGATAACGCGGTTTTCGCTAAGATTCTTTAAGACTTCTTGAAATTGCGATTGCAGCCCGTTTGCCAACTCGGCCAGCGACGGCGACGCGGCCAGGGTCTCGGTGAGCAAGGTGTTTGGCCGGTCAAGCGGGCTGCCAGGCTGCCGGTCGCCTTGCACGACCATGAGGACTTCCAGCGGATCGCCGTCACGGGCGCTGAATTCGATGTGCGCCCTGTGGCCGCGGTAACGCGCCAGGGAATGGGCAATCCAGCGTGGCTCGTCCACTTTTTGAAAACCGTGGACCAGCGAACCATGTAGCGGGCCGTTGTTCACTCGATGCGAATCGACCACGGCATAAACATGGGCCGACCCGCGCACCAGGTAATAGACATTCGGAGCGTCGATGGTAAACGTGGGCGTGCGGAACGTCCGGCCCGCGCGGACCCAAGCGCCGCTACGTCCCGGTTCGTTCGCCGCGCCCGGCGCCAGGCGCAGACCGTTCCACAAGGGATCGCGCCGCGCGGCCGAATATTCCGCGATCTTGGCGACCGGCGCTTCGGCCTGGTCGCTCAAGATCGCCGTTCCCGCGACGACCGGCCCGGCGCCGAAGGTCGGGCCGTCTGCAATCCAATCGGCCGGCCCGGATTGGGCGTAGTCGATAATCGTCGCGACGTGGGACAAGGCTTCGTCCGCGCCGCGTTGTCGATCGGCGGCTTGTTCGAGAAATTGCTTTTGTACGGCCGTAAAGGCGGCGTCATCGCTGGCTTTGGCCCAAACGTGGAAAGGATCGCGCGGGTTCGCTTGGGCTTGGCTCAAGAAAGTGACCCAGCGCGAGAGAATCTCAGGACGGATTTGCCGCTCCGCCGCTAACTCGGCCACGGCGGTGGTTTGTTCGCTGCCCGGCGCGGCGGCGCGGGCATGCACTTGACGCGCCGCCAAGAGATAGTCCGCCAGCTTGGCGACCACCGGCTTGCGGCTGGCGGCGAGGGCCGACAAAAGCGGCGGTCGCGATTCTTGTCGCAACGATTCCCAATCGGCCGCCACGCGGCGGTTTTGCCCTTGCGACTGAAAGCTTGCTTGCCGGTACGTCGAGCTTTGCAGAAAACCGGCCATCGCGTAGTAGTCGCGCTGCGAGATTGCGTCGAACTTATGATCGTGGCAGCGCGCGCAGGCCACCGTCATCGCCAGAAAAGTTTTCGAGGCCACGTCAAGCTGGTTATCCAGGCGGTCGGCCTCGTCCAAGCGAATATCGACCGGCGAATGGACCCATTCGCCCAGGAACCAAAATCCCGTGCCCAGGATCGACTCGTTAAACCCCTCAGTCGGATGGAGCCGCGGTTCGGCAAGCAAGTCGCCGGCAAAGTGTTCGATGACGAATTGATCGTAGGGCACGTCGGCATTGAGGGCGCGAATCACGTAATCGCGATAGTGCCAGGCGCCGGGCACGTCGTAATCGAATTCGTGCCCGCGCGACTCGGCGTAACGCACCAGGTCGAGCCAATGCCGCCCCCAACGTTCGCCAAAATGGGGCGAATCGAGCAACCGATCCACCACCTTCTCCACCGCGCGGGGATCTTCGTCCCGCACGAACGCCTCGACCTCTTCGGGCGACGGCGGCAAGCCGATCAGATCGAACGAAAGCCGCCGGAGGAGCGTGCGGCGGTCGGCGTCGGCGGCGGGCGCCAGTCCGCTTTGTTCCAGTTTCGCGAGAACGAACGCGTCCAGCGTCTGCCGGGGCCAGGCCTTGTTTTGAACCACGGGCGGCGCCGGGTCTTGAACCGGCTGCCATGCCCAATGCGACGTCTCGCGGCTTTGCAGGTCGAATTCTTGTTTTGCCAAGGCCGCCGTCGCGCCGTCTTCGGCGGGCCACGGGGCGCCCATCTCCACCCAGCGCGTCAGCACGGCAATCTCACGGGCGGGTAATTTGGACTTCGGCGGCATTTGGTATAGGTCGCCGTAGTTGATCGCATCCAGGAAGAGGCTTTTCTTGGGCGCGGCCAGATCGACCGAGGGACCGGTGTCGCCGCCGGCCAGGATCGCCGCGCGGGAATCAAGGCGCAGTCCCCCCTTCGGTTCCTCGGATTTTCCGCTGTGACATTCATGGCACCGCGCGGCCAAGATCGGCCGGACCTCTTTTTCGAAGAACTCCAGCGCGGCTGCGTCGAATTGTGGTTCGGCCGCGTGCGCGGAAAGCCCGCAGATTCCGTACGCGGCGACGACGACCGACACTAGAACGAGCAGGCGATGGGGCATGATTCGAGCGAGGTGGGAAAAAGAAAGCGAGGGAACCGCCCACGGGGGGCCAGGGCCAGTATACCGGCGGCGCGAGATGCGGTCAAAATCGGTCGCCACGGAGAGCGGCTGTCTTGGCGTCGAAAAGTACGCACAATCTATTATACGGTTGGAATGTTCAATTTCAGTAATTTATAACCAAAAGTGAATTACATCGATAACAACTTATTGCGGCGTGACTTGGCTGGCGTAGTGCGGCCGACGACGAGGCGCGGGGCGGCGTCGCTTTCCGCCGAACGCCGCGTTGCGTCCGCGGTGTATCGGCCAACGTCGCCCGAACCGGGCGCCGATCACGGTTGACCGCCAAGGGCATTTTCACGATACTTTCGGTTGTATTCGTAACTTCCAGCAACGCCGCAGGTTCGAACGATTTTTCCATGTCGGTCGCCGAGTTTCACGATCTTACGCAGTATTGCTTGACCGTGGCCGAGCGGGCCAAGGCGGCCTCGGCGCGGCTGGCGCAGGTTAGCGGCGCCAACAAGAATGCCTGGCTGCGCCATTCGGCCGCCCAGATTCGCGCTCGCAGCGACGAAATTCAAGCCGCCAACCGGCGCGACGTGGACGCCGCCCCGCAGTTTGGCTTGACCGAGGCTCAAGTCGATCGCCTGCGTCTTACGCCCGACCGCATCGAGGCCATCGCCCGCGGGCTGGAAGAAGTGGCCATGCTTCCCGACCCCGTGGGCGAAGTGATCGAGTCTTCGCGCCGCCCGAACGGTCTGGAAGTGGCCAAAGTGCGGGTTCCGCTGGGGGTGGTGTTCTTCATTTATGAGTCGCGGCCGAACGTCACCGCCGATGCGGCCGCCATTTGCCTGAAAAGCGGCAACGCGGTCATTTTGCGTGGCGGCAAAGAGGCGGCCCACAGCAGCCAGGCGATTGTCGAGATCCTGGCGGAGCAAGCGGCGCTGGTTGGCATCCCGGCCGACGCGGTGCAACTGGTGGCCACCAACGACCGGGAGGCGGTCGGACAATTCTTGGCGCTGAGCGACTTGATTGACGTGGCCATCCCCCGCGGCGGCGAGGGGCTGATCCGCCGCGTGACGGCCGAGGCCCGCATGCCCGTCATCAAGCACTTTGCCGGCAACTGCCATGTGTACGTCGACAGCGCCGCCGACCTGGACATGGCCGAGCGGTTGGTGGTCAACTCCAAGTGCCACCGGTTGGGCGTGTGCAACGCCGCCGAGTCGCTCTTGGTTCATGCCGACGTGGCCGCCGAATTTTTGCCGCGCATCGGCCGGTCGCTGGCGGAACATCAGATTGAGATTCGCGGCGACGCGAAGACGCGCGCGCTTGTGGCCAGCGCTGGTCCAGCCACCGAGGACGATTACTTCACCGAATTTCTGGGGCCTGTCATCTCGGTCAAGGTGGTCCCGTCGCTGGACGAGGCAATCGCCCACATTAACCACTACGGCTCGCACCACACCGACGCCATCGTGACGCGGGACCTGTTCGCCGCGCGGCGCTTCGCCAACGAGGTCGACAGCGCCGCGGTGATGATTAACGCCAGCACGCGCTTTAACGACGGCGGCGAGTTCGGGCTGGGCGCCGAGATCGGCATCAGCACCGACAAGTTCCATGCTCGCGGGCCTTGCGGCCTGCGCGAATTGACCAGTTACAAGTACATCGTCCACGGCGAAGGCCAGGTCCGCAGTTAAGCACCACGGAGAAAGAGGAAGAAGGAGAACCACGGATAACACGGATTGCCACGGATAAGAAATGCGCCGTGCGTTAGCCGCGTTGGCAAGAGTGGAATTCATTAAGAACGAGAAACGCAAACAGTTCCGTTCTAGGGCGTCAGGCGAAAGTCTTGCCGTTTTCCTCTTTTTATCCGTGGTTGATCTCATTCTGATACGATTCAACCCGGCAACGTCCCAGGCAGGAAGCCCATGTCGGAAGAGATTCTCACCCAGGCGGAAGTCGAGAACTTACTCAGCTCCATGGAAGCGAGCCACGCCGCGCGGCCAGCTCCTCCAGCGCGGAAAAACGATGAGCCGGCGCCCGTCGCCGCCGGGGTGCGGCTGGCGGGCAAGGTCACGACCTACGACTTCAGGCGGCCCGAGCGCGTGGGCAAAGAGCAGATGCGCGCGCTCCAGTCGGTCCATGAAGGCTTTAGCCGCAACTTTGGCGCGGCGCTGTCGGCGATGTTGCGGTCGATCGTCGAAGTGAAACTCACCAGCGTGGATCAATTGACCTACGGCGAATTCGTCTTCAGCCTGGAGAACCCTACCTGTTTCAACTTGATCCAGGCGGAGCCACTCGAGGGCCGGCTGATCTTGGACATTAACCCGGCGATCCTCTTTCCCATCATCGACCGCCTCTTGGGCGGCGGTAAGGAAACGGGCGCTCCGGCGCGGCGACCTCTGACCGAAATCGAACTGCGGTTGGTGTCGCGCATTACGCAACTGTTTCTCAAGGAGCTAAAAGCCGCTTGGGAAAACGTAACGCCGATCGACCCCGTGGTGGAACGCGTCGAGAGCAACCCGCAGCTTGTGCAGATCGTCCCGCCCAACGAAGTCGTGGTGCTGGTCAGTTTTGAATTAACCCTGGGCGAAGTCCGCGGGATGCTTAACCTGTGCATCCCCTTCAATTCCCTGGAGCGGATCAGCGGAAAACTCCAATCGAATAATTGGGCGACGTATGGCGGACGGCAGTCCAGTTCCGAGAACCGCCAGCGGATCGGCCGCCGCCTGGACGCCGCGATGGTGGAGCTGACCGCCACGCTGGCCGAGTCCACGATCGCCATGAAAGACCTGATCGAGCTGCGCGTGGGCGATATCATCACCACCGAGAAAGACATTCACTCGCCGCTGGTGGTTTCGATCCAAGGCGTCCCCAAGTTCCACGCCTCGCCCGGCGCGCTCAAAGGCAAAAAGGCGGTGCAAGTCCTCGCCGCCCTGGAACCGCCGGCCCCGGTTGCGACTCCCGCTCCTGCGCCGCCCGCGGCGGCGAAGAAATAGAGCGCATTGACACCCCCGTAAGCTGGCTTCTTTGACGCCCACTCCCGCGGCCGCCACGCGGCGACTTTGCCAAAGAAGTCGCCCTAATTCTCCATCCTGTAAGGATTTGCGGCCCCTGTCGCGCCCGCAAGCGTCTTGGTAAAGTTGGGAAAGCGCGGGCCTCGTTCCGCCGTTGATCGCACACCCCCGCAGGGTGGCGATTTTGGAGATTCTTGCCGAACCCACACCAACCCGAATTGTAAATTTTGAAGTTGCGATGTTTTGAGGCCCACGTGCAGTATGGACCGCGTTGTGGAGTATTTCTTTGCCGCGAAGCGGCAGAAGACGGCAGACGTTCAAGGTTTGGCCAAAACCAGCAAATAACGCAATTTCAAAACGTACGCTTCGGGTTCATGGGGAAATCGCCAATCGGTGGCACGGCCTCGCGCGGAATCCGCTTGATGCGTATTGCGGTCGTGCTTTGGCGCGCGGGCAAGATTGCAGTCACGGTGAATTGAGAGTGGGGAATTTTTGAGCTATGGCGTTGAATTGGAAACTTGCTTTGGGGTTTGGTGGCGAAGGGAACGGTAGCGCGCAGACCGAGCGCGAAGAGCAACTGCGGTACTTGAACTTGAAGTTGGCCGCCAACGGGCTGCCGGTCGCTCAAGGCGTGGGTGGCGCCGAGTTGGTGTCGCTAGCTTCGGGGTTGCTGGCGAACTTTCGCGAGAAAACGCGACTGCTGGATTCGCACCGCTGCCCGGTCGATGCGCGCATCGAGGGTTTTCTGAACCGTCACTTCGCCGATTTGAACCTTGAAGCGCCCCTGCGCATTCCGGCTCGGGCGATGGTGCTGGACCGGCACGGGTTGGCCCGCGAATTGTCGTTGCCGGCCGGCGGCGACGAATTCGCCAGCGAGTACGGGCACTCGTACCGAGTGCGCAACGGCGTGCTGCACAACCCCCGTTCCGACCGCCGCACGACCGCCGGGACGTTCCACGTGGTGGAAGGCGGCTTGCCGATTCCCAGCGACAAGCGGGCCGTGCCGCGGCGCACCTTCGTGGCCTTGTTCCGCCGCGCCGTGGCGCCGCCCTCGCCCGTACTGCAACTTCCGTTCACCTCGCTGCAAGAAGAACAGGCCCGGTGCTGGGCTTCGGTGCTGCTGCGGCCGATCGTGCGGCCCGAGGTTCCGGGGTATTGCGCCGAGCGGTCGATGGAGATTCGCTTCTTCGCGCCGGGCGCGTTGGTCAGCAACTTGGATTTTGTCGAGTCGATCTTCGGCAACGCGGGCGATCCGTACGTTCCCGCCAACGACGCGGGGCTGGACGTGGAGCATTGGTCGGGCCACACGGGCTGTGTGATCCTGGCTCCGCACTTGCCCACGTTCACCAAGAAGGAATTGGGCCTGCCGCACGTCAGCCAGGCCACCGAGCGGCAACGCCGCGACCGCATGTGCTGGGAGCGCGCGGACGAGCGTTACAACGACGGCGAAGCCTTCAAGCTCGCTTGCCGCACCGACGAAGGCGTGATCGTCACGGTGATTGCCGACTCGTACTTCGGCTACTGCAAGAAGGAAGTCAAAACCCAGATCAGCTATGCCGCCAACCTGATGGGCGGCGTGGAAGAGGAGCATGCCGGCGGCGCGCTAGTGTTTCAAAGCTGGTCGCTCGGCGAAGCGTTTCAGGTCAACAGCAAACGCTATAACGGCCGCACGCTGGACGACTTGGCGCGCGACTACGGCGAGTTGATCGAGTTCCGCAAAGAAGGCTACGGCGTCGATCGCAAGTATCCGCAGCTTATTTATATTCCCGAAGACGCGCGGGCCGACTTGCGCCGGCAGGACATCGCCTGGACGCGCGACGGCCAAGAACATTCGATCCCGCTCTTGCCGGGACGGATCTACATGGCGCCGTCGGGTTACAAGATTCGGATGGAAAAGCACCCCTCGGCGCCAAGTTGGCGGTTGATCGGCACGGCCGGCGAGGGCGTCTTCTGTCACAAGCCCTGCACCGTCAGCGGCGGCGGCAAGAGCGAGATCAGCAAGTCGCTGGGCGACTACATGCAGTATGGCCCGATCTTCGTCGCCGACTTTGAAGAAGACATGCGGCAGGTCGAGGAGATTTTTCAGCGAGACTACACCCCGCGGTGGCGCCCCGAAAAGCGGGCCGAGCGGCACTACGAACAGGCCCCCAGCCGGCCGATCCTCAGCCCGCGGCGGTCGCTCGGCAGCGTCATCAAGTTGCTTACGCCTTCGGACGACTACACCGACGAATACAACGAATGGCTCCGCGCGATCCCCAGCCGCATCTTGGCGATGGTGTTCATTATCAAGCGGTTTCATCGGCCCGAGTGGGGCGACGGCTGGCGCGGCCACTTCGGCGTCGACCTGGTGAACGGCAGCCCCGGCAACGAGCTGAAATTGCACGAGCGCAAGCTCGTCGGCACGTACTTGCGCGTCGGCTTTCACGGCCGACGTGATTGGCGGCTATTCAAGGTGCGGCAGGATTTCTTTGCCGCGTCCAAGGTGCAAACCGAGGACGACATCAGCGCCTCGGTGGTCGTGCCTGCCCATTTCGTGGAGTATCCGCCGCGTGGGGCCGAACGTGAGGCAGATTTCCCGCCTGCCGAAAATCGTCCAGAACCGCAGGCAGGATGCCTGCCCCACGAGGACTCGTACAAGTTCGTCATCAACTGCGAGTACCGCCTGTTTCAGCGGCCGGACGACGCCATTCATCGCGGCTTCGACCGGCAGGCCGAAGCGGACCTGGCGCGGCGAGACGTGAACTTTGTCTCCAACTTTGAGCCGCTGCGGCGCGAGCAGGTAGTGGACATGATGGAGAAGGTAGTGGATTTTGACGCCTTCACGCCGCCCATGAAGAAGCTGCTCCGGCAGGTCAAGAAGAGTCCCCGCGGCTACGTGGTTTGCTCCGACAATCCGCGCCGTATCGACGGCGTCCCGTCCAAGAACCCGCGCTACTTGCAGGACCGGCCCGAAATCACCGATCCGCTGCGCCGCTACGTTGCCGAGATGGGCACGCGGCTGTTCCGCGCCATTCCCGCCAACAAGCCCGTGCCGCTGCCGGTCAACGCCGTGCTTTCCGGACGCCGCAACAATCCGCCCGACGCCGAGCGCGGGCACCGCGGCCTGGCCGTGTATAGTCCGGTCCACTACCAAGAGTTGCCCGAACTGTTCATGGATTACATTTGTTCGCTGACTGGCAAAAGCCCCTCGACCACGGGCGCCGGCAGCGAAGGGGCGCTCACCAAGGGACCATTCAACTGCATCCGCCCCGCCGCCGATTTGAACGCGGCCCTGGTGGCGATGATCCTGACCGGCCACGCGGGATTTTCGACCGCCGCTGGGTACGTCGGGCCGCATCAACGCTTTGACCACGACTTGAGCCTGCTCGTGCCCGAAATCTGGTGCCGCATGACGCCCGAGGAACGGCGCCCGGAATTCCTGATTGAACACGGCTTGCTGGAGCGAGTGGTCGATTTCACCTGGCAAAACGAGCGGATTCCGGCCTCGCGGTTGGGCTATCGCATCACGCAGCGATTTGTGCTGCGGTTCTGCGGGCGCGTGTTTGACCATCCTGACAAAGTATTCGACGAGTCGATCCTGCGGCCCGAGACGCAAGACCTGGCCGCGTTCGCCGACGGCGTGAAGTACATTTGCGAGGCGCACCAACGCGTGGCCCGGCAATACTTTGAGGACGGCTCCATCGAACAGCTTTGCCCGCCGCTACAAGCTCTGGTGACGATCATGGCGCACGGTTCCCACCAAGGCAAAACGGAACATGATCCGGAAATCCGGAGCATGTTCACCCGCGACGCCCTGTGGAACAGCGACTGGTACCGGCGGCGATTGCACACCGCTCAGGAGCGCGAGCGGGCGCTGTTCGAGCGGCACGCGGATTACCTGGCCGCCTTCTCTCAGGACCGCCTGAGCAACGATCCGGCGCTGCGGGCGGTCATCGCGCTGCGGCGGCGGATGGTCAAGTCCCACTTGGACCATTTGCAAAGCCCCGGTTATTTGCATGAGTTGGAGGGCACGCTTGGCGCCCAGCCGCAACTTTAGCCGCGGACCAACGACCGCGTGGCAACCAACAAGGGTCGGGGTGGTTTTCAGCCAGGCGGCCTGCGAAATGGCAAGGGGGTGGACCGAAATACCTCCCCGGCCCCGGTCACGCCGTTGCGGGTCAGCTCCCCGTGCGGCTCTTTCCCGCGCGGGGCGTGTGGCCCACAATGGGAAACGCCGCTTCCTCGTGGAGAGAGACGCGGCGACCAGAGCATTTTTCAGGCAAGCGTGACGGATTTTAGTGTGGTCCACTCGCTCCGCGACTGCGTTTACGTTGTGGCGTCCGAAAGACGCCCCGAAAGAGCGCACTCGCGGAGCGAGTGCATCACACGGAAGAAGCCTTCACACCATCGTGAAAAATGCTCTAACCTTTCCTCACGAACAAGTCGCCCAGCGGGGCGGGAAAGTGGTTATGCAGGAAATCGTCCTTTGTCCGAACTGCGCCAAGTTGGTGTTTTCAACCGCCAGCGGCCATTGCCCTGATTGCGGCGGCGTGATCCCACCGGGCGCTCAAAATCCAGTAACCGCGCAGGCCGAGCAGGGGCCGCCGTCGCGGACGATGGAAGACGTGCTCAACGAACTGACCCCGTACACGATCGTGACGCCCGCGATCGTGGCGATCAATGTCTTGGTGTTCATCGTGATGGTGATTCGCGGCGTGGGCCTTCTTTCGCCCGACGCGCAAGACGTGTTGAACTGGGGCGCCAACTACGGGCCGCGCACCATGCAAGGCGAATGGTGGCGGCTGCTCACGTCGATGTTCCTTCACTTTGGGCTCATCCATTTGGGCTTCAACATGTGGGTTCTCTCGGACGCCGGCCGACTGGTCGAGCGATTGGTGGGGAACACCGGGTTCTTGCTGCTCTATCTTTTTTCCGGCGTGATGGGCAGCCTGACGAGTTTGTTCTGGCGGTCCGACGTGATCAGCGCGGGCGCCTCGGGAGCGGTCTTCGGGGTGATCGGGGCGCTGGGCGGATTCGTCCTCCTGCGGCGCGACACCGTGCCGCCGCACGTCCTGCGGCACCTGCGCGGCAGCTTGGGTTTGTTCGTGATTTACAACCTGATTTTCGGGCTGGCCGTGCCGGGCATCGACCTGGCGGCGCACCTGGGCGGCTTGTTCACTGGCGCGGCGTGCGGCTTGATTATGAGCCGCCCGCTACGGCCCGAAGGCGCGTTCCTGGGCCGAGCGGCGCGCAACCTCTTGGTGCTGCTCTTGGCCGCCGTGGCCGTGCCCGGCGCCCTGGCCTTGCTTCCTGCGCCGCCGCCCGACGTGGACGCGGTGATGAACGAATTCGGCGACAGTGAAACGAAGATTTTCGCGACCTACGACGGCATCGTCGATAAAATGCAACGGGGCGAACTGCCGACGGCCGAGGCGGCCGACCAAATCGAACAGCAAGTTCTCATTCCCTGGCGCGAGCAACGTCAGAACTTGGAAAGCCTGAAAAGCTCTTCACGTTTGAAACAAGACGTTTACGGCCAACTACTGGAGTACACCCGCCTGCGCGAAGACAGCTTCCGGTTGTTGATCGAGTCGCTCCGCGAGAACGATGAAGAGAAGATGAGCCAGCACGCCGCCGGTTGGGCCGCCGCTGAAGAACTCGCCCGCCGCCTCAGCCAGCAAAACGAGTAGCGCGCCGCCCTTTCCTTCTTTGCTCCCTGGCGTGCGGCCGGCCTACACCGGCCGCTCGCCATCGAATCGCGCCGTCGGGTTGTACTTGACTCCGTTACCCATAGTTCAACCGTTCGGGCGTCTGGCGGGCGATGGGCACGTCGAATAGTTGCGGCCGGTCGCCAGCGAGCGAGGCTTGCACGCGCTCGGCCAATTCGTGGGGTTCGCTGACCCGGTGCGCCTCGACGCCGAGCGAACGAGCCAATGACACCATATCGACCTCGGGCGATACCAGGTCCAGCCCTTCGTATTTTCCTTGCCGCGCGTGCGGCAGGCCCAAGCCGCCGGCCCCGATCTTGAGAATCTGATACTGCGCATTGTTACAAACGACAAACGTCACCGGGATTTGATACCGGGCCGCCGACCATAATCCCTGAACGCCATACATCGTGGCCCCTTCGCCCAACAACGCCAGCACGGGCCGGCCCGGCCACGCCAGCTTGGCGCCCAGCGCGCATCCCAAGCCCCAGCCCAGCGCCCAGCCACGGTGGCCAAAATAACCGGTGGTGTTCTTGAGCACGCCCAAGCGCTCGAACGTGGTGTTGGTGGTGGTCACGGCTTCTTCGATCACGGCCACGTCGTCGGGCAACACGCGGGCCAAGGCGCCCATCAGGCCCAAGGGCGTCAGCGGCCGCGCGTCGCGCTGGCTGGCGATCGCGCGTTGCAGCGCGCTCCGCGCTTGCTGGTGCGCCGCGGCATGACGCTCGAAGCGACGCTTTGCCGCGGCAGTGTCTTGATCGCGCATTGTGCCCGCCAACGCGGCGTCCAATTCTGCCAACGCCATTTTGGTATGGCCGAGCACCCCGACCTCCACCGGATAATTCTTCCCCAGTTGCCATGCGTCTTCATCCAGATGCACAAGACGAATGGACTCGGGAATTGCCCGCGCCGGTTCGTGGTAAACGTACTGCCGCAGCAGGTCCATGCCGGCGACCAGCAGCACGTCGTATTCCCGCAATCGCTCGCGCACTTCGGGCGACCAGAGCGGCAACCCTTGGCCGTTCAGCGGGTGGTCGCTCGGAAACGCCAGCCGGCCGTGTGTGGTGCCCGGCTCGGTAATCACCGGCGCGCCCAGTCGTTCGGCCACCGCGACTAATTCCGCCATCGCGTCGCGCTCGACGACCCGGCTGCCCGACAGAATCGCGGGGTTCTTCGCTTCCAGCAGCACTTGGGCGGCGCGCTCGATGGCTTCACGCGGCGGTCGGGTGTGGAAGTTGGGAAGGCGGATCGGCGTCAGGTCTAACCCCTCGGCAATTTCCATTTGCACGTCCACGGGCAAAGAAAGGAACACCGGTCCAGTGGGCGGCGTGAGCGCAAGTTGCACGGCCCGCCGCACCGCCGCGGGCAGGTCCTGCACGCGATCCACTTCGATCGCCCCCTTGGTCCAGGGCTGCGCCACGCGGACCATTTCGCCCCACAGGATCGGCTCTTCAAATTTCAGCCGCCGGTCGGTCTGCCCGGACGTGACCAGGAGCGGCGTGCCTTCGCGCCAGGCGTTGTAGAGCATGCCCATCGCGTTGCCCAATCCGCAACTGATGTGCAAGTTGACCACTCCCACGCCGCCTGAGGCCATGGCGTAACCGTCGGCCATCGCCATGACGGGAACTTCCTGCAGGCCCAGGATGTACTGGAACCGATCGTCGCCGACGAGCGCGTCGTTGAGCGGCAACTCGGTCGTGCCGGGGTTGCCAAACAGATACCGCACGCCAAACTCGGCCAGCAGGTGGAGAAACGCTTCGACGCCGGAACAGGGCATGAGAACTTCCGAATGCGGAATGTCACGAGGGGTGGACGCTTAAGCAAAAGGTCAGTGTACGACATGCCGCCCCACATGCAACGCGAGGAAGCAATACCCCCTCCCCCATTCGCACCCACCTCGCACCCACCTCCGGCAATAGCCGGCGGCTAACAGCCCTCGGAAGTCAACACATCCCATCAACCCGCCGCCTCCAAGGCTTTTACCCGCCTCCGAAAATCACCCTATCCCATCAACTTGCCACGTCTGGGGATTGTGCGCGCTTCCGGAGACTGTTAGCCTCCGGCTATGGAAAACGTACTTGAATCTGCTGATGTGTTGAGCGGTCCCGCGCCGGGCGCCGCCAAGGACCAACTGGATACGCCTGCGTTGTGCGTCAACCTGGACGCGATGGAGGTGAATATCCGGCTGGCGGTCGAAACATGCCGACGGCATGGAGTTGCGTGGCGGCCCCACGCCAAATGCCACAAGTCCACGGCCGTCGCCCGCAAACTGGTCGAGGCGGGCGCCATCGGCCTCACGTGCGCCAAGCTCGGCGAGGCGGAAGTTTTCGCCGACGCGGGCGTGCGCGACCTGCTGATTGCGAACCTGGTGGTCGGTCCTCACAAGCTGCGGCGACTGGTCGAATTGCGCCGCAAGGCCGATCCCGTGGTGTGCGTCGATCACTTGGATCAGGCGGCGCCCATGAGCCGCGCCTTCGCCGAAGCGGGGCTGACCATCCGCGTGCTGATCGAAGTGGATTTGGGTTTGGAACGAGTGGGCGTTCCGTGCGGCCAGCCGGCTCTCGACCTGGCCCGCCGCGTGGCGGACCTGCCGGGCTTGGAATTGGCCGGCGTCATGGGCTACGAGGGGCACCTGCTGACCGTGCCCGATCCCGACGAGAAAACGGCGCGGATTCAAGACGCGCTTGGCCGACTGGTCCAAATGCGGCCCATGTTGGAAGAGGCGGGGTTACCGTGCCCGATTGTCTCGTGCGGCGGGACCGGCTCGTTCTTTATCTCGGTCGCGCAGCCGGGCATCACTGAAGTCCAGGCAGGCGGATTGATTTTTTCCGACGCCTTTTATCGCTACGTGTGCCGCGTTCCGCAGTTCGAATACGCCTTGACCGTGCTCACGACCGTGGTGGGCCGGCCAGCGCCTGATCGGGCCATCATCGACGCCGGCCGGAAGACGGTTAATCAAGAGCTTCACAAGCCGCTGGTCCGCGACCGGGAAGACATCACGGTGGAAAGCCTCTCGGCCGAGCATGGGAAGCTGCGCCTCGCGCCTTCCGCGCAGGACTTGCGGATTGGCGATCGCTTGGAGTTGATTCCTGGTTATGGCGACTTGACGACCGTGCTGCACGACCGCTTTTATGCATTCCGCGGCGACCGGCTGGAAGCGGTCTGGCCATTGGAAGGACGCGGCCGGGTGCAATGATGGCGGCTACTGGTGGACTCGAGGGGGAGCCACAGCGTTTTACCGTAATTCGCTGCGGCGTCGCTGTGCCTCCGCCGCACTACCTGCCCGCCATACCCTTGGGGCTGTCGATACCACGTTCTGACGAGAACCGTTTATGCGACCTCATCGAACGCTCCTCGCCGTGGCTGTTTTCCTGGCCCCGGCGATGCTTCACGGCCAGGAGTGGACGCGCTTCCGCGGCCCCAACGGCGCCGGAGTCAGCCAGACGCGCGTTCCCGTGGAATGGACCGAGCAGGTCTTCCGTTGGAAGATCGACTTGCCGGGCGTGGGGCATTCGTCGCCCGTGCTGTGGGGCGAGCGGTTATTCGTGACCAGCGGCGACGAGGATTCCGGGCGCCGGCTGCTCTTGTGCCTCAACCGCAACACGGGCGAAATCTTGTGGACGCAGGAGTACGCGTCTCAGAAGCACGGCAAACACAACCTCAATAGTTTCGCCTCGCCTACGCCCGTGGTCGACGCCGAGCGGGTGGTCCACTGCTTTGCCACGCCCGAAGAGTTCTGGGTCATCGCGCTAACGCATGACGGGAAAGAACTCTGGCGGCGTGACTTAGGCGCGTTCAAGTCAGGCCACGGGTATGGCGCTTCGCCGATTGTGGTCGAAGGGCTGGTGATCGTGCCCAACGAGCAATCCGGGCCAAGTTCGTTGGTCGCGCTGGACGCCGCCACGGGCGCCATTCGCTGGCAAACGCCGCGCAAGAGCCAGGTACACTTCTACACGCCCTGCGTTAACGAGCGCGACGGTCGTAAGGAATTGATCTTCACCAACTGGGAGCAAGGCGTTACTGGGCTGGACCCGCAAACGGGCGAAACGCGCTGGTCGGCCGACGTGTTCGACCGGGGGCACGTCGAATCGTCCATTGGCTCGCCCGTGATCGCGGGCGATTTGATCCTGGGCGTGTGCGGGTGGTTGGGCCACGGCAACGAAGTGGTGGCCGTCCGACCTCCGCCGGGCGATGAGCAATCCACGGGCGAAAAGGTCTATCGTATCGACCGGGGCGCGCCGCTTTGCACCACGCCGCTCGTCAAGAATGGTCTGGTGTTTCTCTGGTCCGACAACGGCGTGGTGGCGTGCGCCGACGCGGCGACGGGCGAGACGCATTGGCTGCGGCGCATCGGGGGAGCGTTCTACAGTTCGCCCGTGGCGGCGGGCGACTACGTTTACAACGTTTCGACCGAAGGCGAAGTGATCGTGCTGGACGCCGCGAAGGAGTTTCGCATTGCCGCCCGCAATCGACTCGACGAAGGCACCCACGCCACCCCCGCCATCGCGGGCGGCGTGATGTACGTGCGGACGTTCTCAGGCCTGCTGGCGATCAACGGCGAAGCGCCATGACCTGGCCGAATAATGTGGTGCGCTCGCTCCGCGGTTGTGAATTTTTCCGTAGCGGCGGCGCGAGCGCCGCCGACTGCTTTGTCAACTGCCGCAATTTTCGGCGGCGCTTGCGCCGCCGCTACTATCCAGCCAGGAATCATGTCGGCAAATGATCGCCAGAAGTGGAACGCACGGTATCGCGAAGGGAGCCACGCCACGGATGAACCGTCGGTGTTGCTGACTTCGTCCGCGGCGCTGTTGCCGTCATCGGGCAAGGCGATTGACCTGGCGGGAGGCGCGGGCCGCCATGCATTGTGGTTGGCGCGGTGCGGCTTCGAGGTCACGTTGGCCGACATTTCCGAAGAAGCGTTGGAAATCGCCCGCCGCCGCGCGAGTGACGAGAATCTGTCGCTGCAAGTTCGGCAAGTCGATCTTGAGCAAGAGCCGCTGCCCGCGGGACCGTGGGACCTGGTCATTATGTTTCATTACCTGCATCGGCCGCTCTTCGCTGCCCTGCCTGAGGCGCTGGCCCCTGGGGGCATGGTGTTCTTTGTTCAACCGACAGTGTGCAATCTGGAGCGTCATGCGAAACCATCGCGCCGGTTCCTGCTCGAAGAAGGCGAAGCGCGGCGCTTGGCGGAAGGATTGGAGGTCCTGCGGTACGAAGAAGGTTGGCTGGCCGAAGGCCGCCACGAAGCGCTGCTCATCGCACGCCGCTGTGAGCGCAACCCTGCAGGGGTCGGGTAGGTTTTTCGGTCCCGAGTCTTGCGATGTAGTTGCCGGGTGGGCCGAAAAACCAACCCGACCCCGTGGGCGGGGAACGGTTGCTGGTGGCGATTACCAAAACCACGCCACCGACGCGCGCACGAAATCACTTGCCGCCCGCACGCCGCCGTGGGCGAAGGCGATAATCACGCCCAGCGCCAACAGATTGGCCGTGGGTAGAAACACCAGCGAAAACACGTAACCCGCCTTTTGTACGTCGGTTTGCCCCAGGTGCGTTTCGCGCCAGGTCGAGGTAACGTGATAACCCACGGTGGCGCCGAGGGCCGCATCGATCCAGAATCGCAACCCCTGCGGAGCAATCAGCGCCAGCAACAATACGGCGACGCAGGCGGTGGGAAAGAAGTACGGCGCCAGCGTAATCAGCCAATTGCCGCGGCCGACAAACGTGATCCGTCCGCCGCGCTTCCACGTCGAGCGCAAGCCGACCACCCGATGCCCGGTGGCCGCGGCGAACAGCGCATGGGTTAGTTCATGCTCCAAGGTGGAAAAGTATGACCCGAACATCGGCCGCCGCAGAAGTGTCCACCACAAGAGAAAATAGACGGCCAGCCCCGTACAAAAAGCCCCCAGCGGCGTCGGATCGCCCAGCACCGTGCGCGCCAGTCCCAGCGTGGACGACAAGGCGCCCGGCAACACAACCAGGGTGGCCAAGGCCACGGGCCATTTCAGCGTGTCCAGCGTAATGTCGATTCGGTCCGTCAGCGTCATGAATTGCTCGTTGCGCTATCGCTTACCGCCGGGCCGCTCCGGCCGTGATGCTTTCCGTCGTACCCTTCACCGCATACATTAAATAGATTGGCGGCGGAAAGGAATCGCCGCTTCCGGTCGCCTGCTCCTCGTGCGGAGAGAACCATCATGAGTCGCGCGTATAAAATCAAGGTCAAAGAAAGCCTGCTGCGCGTGATCCGCGCTACCGACCACGTCAGCTCGACCTTGGAATTATTGGAGATTCTTCCTGGAGAGCAAATGGCGGATTTGCTGGCCAAAGAGCTAGAGGGCCGCGGCTTTCACCGCCAGGGCGACCTGGCCGTTCGCGACGAAGGCGACGGCGTGACGGTCGAGGTGGACCTCAAATCAGGGACCGTCTCGGTCCGCGCAGAGGACTCGGAAGAAGTCCGTTTGGCGTCCGAGCGCGACGGCTGGACCTACGAACGCCAGCAACGCGAACAAGCGGCCGAGCGCCTGCGGGGCGAAGTGCGCAAGGAATTGGAGAAGCAGGCCACCAGTCGCGAAGGCGAACTGCAAAAGCAGGTGACCGACCGCTTGGAAGGCCGCTTGACCGACCTCAAGGCGGAACTCGACCAGGCGGTCAACCGCGTCACGGCCGAAGCGCTCAAACGCAAGGCGGCGTCGATGGGCCGCATCAAAGAGATTGCCGACGATCCGCAAACCGGGTCGCTGACCATCGTGGTCGAAGTGTAATTCCCTCGTAGCGGCGCCAGCGCCGCCAGCGGGTGCGGCAAACGCCCATGTTTTCGGCGGCCAGACGCCGCCGCTACGGGATTTTTATGTCGGTCATCATTCCCGAACGCGAACTGCCCCAGCAATTGACGCCCGAACAGGCGGTCGAGGCGGCGTACTCGCACGAACTGGCCCAGGTGGCCTCGGACCTGCAGCGCGGGTTGCCGGCCCTGGTCGAGTGCGAGAAAGACCTGGCCCCCTACTTGTTCATCAACTTGCGGGCTCGGCTCCGGCAGCACGACCTGCGTTGTATTTACCTGGATGGCCGGCCGCGCGAAGGTCAGCAAACCGACCCCATGGCGGGATTCATCGGCACGATGGTCGCGCAACTACGCGAGGCGGTGCGGGGGGCGGTCGAAAAACGCGTGGCGGTGTTGCCGCACTTGGACCTCTTGACCACCAGCCAAGGCGGCCTGACGACCGAGGCCAAAGAAGTCATCCCGCTGTTGTACGAGAACCCCGAATTGGTCTGGTTGGGGTTTAAGGATCCGTCGTTCTCGCTTCCGCAAGTGATCGAGAATCTGTTCCCCCACCGCTATAGCCTGCTGGGCGTGCCGCGTCCGCGGCTGCGGCATCTGATCACACAGAAAGAGTCGCGCAAGTTCGGCAAAGAGTTCAATCCGTGGGCGCTGTACAAGTACGTTTCGGGTATGAACGCCGTCCGGCTGCGCAAGTTGCTGGCCACGCTCGATACCGAAGACTATCCCGCCGATCCGCGGCCTGCCTACCAGCAAATCCGCCAGGCCACCATGACCGGCGCGCTGGAGGTGCCGCACGTGGACCTGGAGCGCGACATCGGCGGGTACGACAAAGTCAAGAAACGCCTGAGCAGCGAAATCCTTGACGTGCTCGCGTTCAAAGACCAGAAAAGCAACGCCGAGGAAATTTCCCGCCTGGAAGAGTTGATCCCCAAGGGAATGATTTTTTGGGGGCCGCCCGGCACCGGTAAGACGATGTTCGCCAAGGCCATGGCCACCGCCATTGGTGCGGCGATCACGGTCGTCTCGGGACCAGAGCTGAAGAGCAAGTGGGTGGGCGAGAGCGAAGAACGATTGCGGCAGATTTTTCACCGCGCGCGGCAGTCGGCGCCGTCGATCATTGTGTTCGACGAGCTGGACTCGTTCGCCTCGGCCCGCGGCACGTACACCGGTTCGGGCGTTGAACATTCGATGGTCAACCAACTCTTGACCGAGATGGACGGATTCCATCGCGAGGAGATGGTGTTCGTGGTGGGCACCACCAACTTCGTCGATATCCTGGACCCCGCGCTTTTGCGGCCGGGACGGTTTGAATTCCTGCTGCACATTCCGCACCCCGGCAGCGACGATCGCCGCGCTATTCTGAACATCTACAACCAAAAGATGCGGTTGGAGCTGACCGAGCACGCGCTGGAGTACGCGGTGCGCCGCACCAGCGAGTTTGTGGAAGGCGCCTCGGCCGGCACGCGGTTTACCGGAGATCACATTAACGCCCTGTGCCGCGCCATGGCCCGCATTCGCTTGCGAGAGCAGATGGAAGGACCGTCGGACGAGGCGCTCGTGGAACGGGCGTTGACCGAGTGGGTGGAACGCCCCAAGATGACGCCGACCGAAGAGCGCGTGGTCGCGACGCACGAGTCGGGCCATGCCGTGTGCAGCATGTTTTGCACCCACGCCACGCCGATCGAACGTATCTCGATACAAAGCGACATTGCCGGCGCCCTGGGCTACGTGCGGCACCAGGAGCATGTTCATCGGTACGTGGTGACACGCGGCCGGCTGCTAGATGACTTGTGCGTGCTGATGGGTGGCCGCGAGGCCGAGTTGCTTCTCTTGGATGATCTTTCGATCGGCTGCGCTGGCGACCTGGAGCGAGCCACCGACATCGCCCGCGCGCTGGTGGAGGAGTTTGGCATGGGTGGCGACGAAGTGGGCGTGGGCCGCTACCCCACGCGCAGCCGCGACCAGTCCGAGCAGCGGCAATACTCGGCCGAGCAACTGGCGGCCCTGGACCGCGGCGTCCGCCGCATTTTGGAGGAAGCCCGGCAGCGCGCCGCCGCAATTTTGCAAGAGCATCGCAACCTCGTCGAGACGTTGCGCGACTTGCTGCTGGAAAAGAAAGTGATCGACGCAAAGACCCTGCAAACAGTCGTCTCGTTGAAAGAATAACGACCACGATGAACGCGGAAACGTTCTCCGTGGGGCAGGCTTCCCGCTTGCCGCGTACCGCGAAACATGGCAGGCAAAGATGCCTGCCCCACCTTGAAGAACCCCATCGCGCTCCAACCGCCGGGATGTTTGATTATGGCCGAAATGACCATTCGCTTACGGATCAATCCGGAAACGGGCAAGAAGGATATTGTCGTTAGCCTCCGCAGCGACGAAGACGCCTTGCCCCAGGAACATGAACAACAGCACCGGGCGTTGGTGGAGCGGCTCATCGAAGGCGGGGTCATTTCCGCCGCCGAGGCCGGCAAGATCGTGGTCGAGCGCGAGGAAGAAGAGAAACTCCCCGCCGCGCCCCAAGGCAACGCCCCCCAAGACCAACGCCAAGCACAACGGGAAGGCGCCTAATCAATGCCCTCTCGCGCCACACCCCCAAAGAACCTCCATTCGCCGGAGGCGAACAGCCTCCGGAGCGGCGCGCGATCGCATAACTTGCCACGTTGCAAGACTCCGGAAGCTGTTCGCCTCCGGCTACTTTCTAGGTCGGGTAAGATTGTGGCGTGATGTTGCGATTATCCGTTGCGCCGGCAACTTCCAACGATTATTCGGTTGTGGCGAGACGCCGTGACCTGTTCATCATCGGTTCGGTACATGCCCACGCTTGTCTTTCCGAATCTTGAGGCGTTCCAACTGGCGATCACCGCGGGCATCGTGCCCGAGGCGGTCCGTCTCGCGCCCGCGCGGGGCCATATCGACGCCGCGGGGCCGGTCACGGTGCAAACATCGGCCAAGTTGCCGGGCGCCACGCTTAAGGCGCTGCAATCGCTGGGCGCCGCCTCGGTCAAGGCGCCCGCCGCACCGCTGGAGATTGAAGGTTCGTGCTGGCTGCAATTGTTACCTTTGCGCCGCACTGCGCAATCGCTGGAGTATGGCGACAAAACCGCCGTGCTATTTGAGTTGACCGACGAAGCCCAATTGCCCAACCTTGTGGGCGAAATGCTGCGGCTGGGAAATGACCGCCAGAGTTTTCGCTACTTAGATCAGGGCAACCAACGCCGCGCCTTGCTGCGCGTGATGGGGCCGCCGTATTACTCCCTGCTGCGCGCGCTGGAGGATCATGACCACCACGCCGCGCCGCGGGCGTATGTCCGACAGGGGGAACGGGTTTGGGTGCAGGTTGGCTACTCGCACCCGCTGGCCGAACGCATTCAGCCGGCCGCCAACCAAATGCTGCTGCTCGGTCCGCCGCATCGGTGGACGTACGTGGAGGAGGCGAAGTTCCGCGATATTTACGAAGTGCTGGAATTTCGCTTGCCGCAAGCGACGGTATACCTGCACGAGACGCCGCTGGCCGACCGCATTCGCGTGCCGCTTAGCCTTTCGACCGGCGGTTCTTCCGACGCCGGTGAATTGTGGGTGGTGGAGGAAGACGCGATTGCGCAACTCGACGCGCTGGTGAGCGAAGCCGACGACCGCTTGATTGGGCGGCTGGCGTTCGCAGCCGCCGAGCGCGACGGCCAGCCGACCGTGGTGCTTCGCGCCCGTCCTTCCAAAGAGCCGCCCCCGGTGCTGGTGCTGCGCGGCGTGGCGTATCGGCCGTACCTCAAACTACCGAATCTGTTCTTGCCTGTCGGCCGGCGGTTGCACCCGCCCCTGCGGCGTGACGCGGTCAGCAAACTGCTGGCGTCGGATCGATCGCTAATTACGTGGCTGGCGCCACGCGGCGGCGCCGAATTCGTTCCCCAATCACTCCCCGACGACGCCTTTCGCCCATTAAGCGATTGGGTCGAATACGTGCTGGACCACGAGCATGAAGCGTTGGCGGCTTGGACCGCTTCCACGCAGTTCGACTTTGAGCCGTTCGTGTGCCGTGATGACGGACCAGGCCGTCGCGATCTTCACCTGGAGAAACGCAAGCCGCCGCGCCGTCGATCCGCGCCGCGCGAAGCGACCGAGCCAGACGAACCGCGCAAGCGCCAAGCTGCCGACGAACAGTACACGGCCGATGGGACCGAGGACGGCGCGAGCGAGTCGCGTCTGGCGGAAACCTCTCGACCGATTCCACCCGACCAGCTCGAACTGCGCGTGCGCGAATTGGAGCAGCAGTTCACCGCTTTGGACTTGCCGCCCGACGCGCCAGAGCGGCGGCCCTTGTGGCGAGAGCTGGCGCGAGCATACGCCGCGCTGGAGTACCGCCGCGACGCGACGATCTGCTGGTCCCATGCGCTCTGGGAAGACGAGCGCCCCACAGCCCAGGACCTACATGCGTGGCTGTCTGACGAAGAGCGACACACGCCCGGTCCGACGTTTGGCGCCGGCGCGGTGGAAGACATCCTGGAGCGGGCCGACGCGCGGCCGCCGGAACCCGGCGCGCTGGCGGCATACGTGACATGGAGCGCGGCTCGCGAACAGCCGCCCGCTGAAATCATCCTGCATCTAAGCGCCCTGGCCGTGCAACTGGAAAGACAAGAAGCGAACCTGCCCGTTCGCGCGGGCTGGCTGGCGTGGCGGGCGCTGGCGCAACTTGCGAACGGCGACGTGCTGGCTCTGGCCAAAGCCCGCGACCGCGCCTTGGAGCGACTTTTTCAGCAAGGGCTGCGGCCCGAGTTCGACCTGCCAGGTTTCCTGCGTGTGGCCGGACAACCCGACACCGAGCGTTTCCGGGTGGTGCGGGAGCGCATCGATGATTTGCGGCGCAGCGCGCATCGTTGGCTCTCGAAGACGCCGCCCTCGGAGCGGGAGACGGCGGCGTACGTGGACCTGATCTTCGCCTACGCCAACGCCCGGCTTGGGGAAAACGCAAAGTCCGCCGCGCTGGTGCAAAGTTGCGCGGGCGTGCTGGGCGAAGGCGGCGCCATCCACGCGTGGCTGTTGGACGCCTTCTCGCTCCGCATTCAAACCCTCATGGAAGGCCGTCCCCCCGCGGCAACGCTGCCCGAGCCGCTGATGAGCCGACTTCAACAACTCAAGGAGGCGGAAAGCTACGCCATTGACCGCCTCCGCAAAGAGTCGAGCATTCTCGAACCGTTCGAGCGCCACAACCCGTTTTTGCGCTACGCGGCGAAACATGGTGACGAACTCGACCAGCGTTTGCTCCGGGTCATCGATGAAACCGACCGCGAGCAACTGCAAGCGGCGACGGGCGAACTGCTGGCCGAGCACGATCCGCGCACGACCGACTCCCAGCGCTCGCTGGAAGTGCTGGAGGTGCTGCTTCAAATTGCTCCGCGGTTGGGCGAGGCCTTCGCCCTGGAACTGCTGGCGGCGGTTACGGAAGTGCTTCGGCGAAAGATCGATTTGCAAAAGCGGGCCGTCCTGTTGGAGCGCAGTTTGTTGTTGGCGGGGCATTTTGACCGGACCGATTACGTGCAAGCGTTCGCTGGCGGATTTCTGGAGTTGCTCCGGTCCGAGTCGCGCGAGAACATCGCCAACGACGCCTTCGAGGCGTTGCTCAAACACTGCTTCCACAGCCTGCGGAGGCTCGGCTTGCAAGAGTCGCTCGACGCGCTGCTGCGCCAACTGACGATCACCCTCCGCGCCGACCGCACCTCCGACGGCGTTCGCGGCAGCGCCTGGTACCCCGCCCAGGCGGGAAAGATCGCCAACGAGCTGAAAAAGGGGACCGAGTTGATGCACGTCGGCAAAATCCTGTTGCAACTGGCGGCCGTGCGGTTCCACTACGGCGACCAACAGCAAGCCCTGGAGATTATCACCGACATTCGCAAGGCGGTCCTGTTCGGCCAATTCGAGGAAGGCCCGCGAATGCGGCTGGCCCGGGCTTACGTGGCGGCGCTGGGGGAAGCGCCGATCGAACTGGCCTACGAACGCATCCAGGAGCTATTCACAAACTTGCCGCACGGCGAGAACAAGTTTATTGGCACCATGAAGTATTACCACGTGTGGGAGCTGACCTTGATCGAGGCGGCCGTGCTGGCGTTGGTGGGCGACGGTCTGCACCTGAACGCCCAAGGGCGACGCTGGCTGGACGAGGACGAGTTCCTCGTGCGCCGGCGTGTTCACCGCGACATGCGCGAGGCGATGGCGCAGGAGGCGACGTAACCGACGTGCTGTTCCTCGACGGTCATCGACACGCGGTTCGCTCCGTGGCCTGGTCGCCCTCGGGCCGCCTGCTGGCCTCCGGCGGCGATGACCGCACCGTCCGCGTCTGGCGGCTTCTGCCCGAGCAATTGCTCCATTCCTGGCAAGGGCACACCCGCAACGTGTACGCCGTCGGTTTTGACCGCGACGACGAGACGTTGCTTTCCGCCGGCGGCGACGGACAAATTCGGATCTGGAACGTATCGGCCGGCGTCATGCGCACCACGCCCAGCGTTCACAGCCGGTCGGTCAACTGCATGGCGTTCCACCGCGGAAAAGTGGCCACGGCCGACGGCGCCTGGCGGACTGCCTCGAAGATCATGGTCCGAAGGGTGCGGCGCACCCTCCGCAACCTGTATGACGCGTCGCTTTTAAGCATTGGCGGGTCATGTACGCTGGACCGCCAAGAGGCGTCGTGCCTGGCGTTTTCACCCGATGGGAACATCCTGGCGATCGGCACGCCGTGGGCGCTGTTCCTGTGGACGCACCAGTGGCCGAGCCAGACCGTGCAACCACGGCGGATTGGCCCCGCCCGCGCGGGAGCATGGCCGCCAGTCGAAGCCAGGGCCACGGGCGAGATAGCGCTGGCCGCCGATGGCGCCTGGTTCCGCTCGGTCGCATTCTCGGCCGATGGGCGTTACCTGGCCGCGGCGGCCGACGCCGGGCTGCGCGTATGGGAGAGCGCCCGCGACTCATCCGGCATGGTCTTGGGGGGCCTGTCGTTTTTCGACCATCGTGCCACGGTCAATGCCATTTCGTTTTCCCCGCTGGGGCGGTTGCTGGCGTCCGCGGGCGACGACGGCGTGGTGCGTCTGTGGAGTATCGGCGCTGGCATGGAGCGCGCGCGGTTTGGTTGGGATATCGGCCCCTTGTATAGCCTGGCCTTCTCGCCCGACGGCGCCGCGTTGGCTGCCAGCGGCGATGGGCGCATCGTCGTCTGGGACGTGGACGAGTATGATTAATGCGGATTTCAAATTGCGGATTGAAAGAGTGAGATGCGCCCTGCCGCGTGGTTTTTTTTCAGACCGCAGTCCGCATTTCCCACTGTCCGTTGCCGCGCTGTTCACAAAACCGCGTTTCTAACCTTCTCTCCACGACGCCGAGGTGTTCATGGTGACCGCCGCTGACCGCCGGGCCAACGAAGATTGGTCATTCGCCGACTTGAAGGCCGAGGCCGAAGACCTGCGCCGGCGTTTGCACCTGTTTCGTTCCTCGCTGGGCCGGTTCTTTGTTCAGAAGCAAGACCTGATCGACCTGATGCTGGTGGCGGCCATTGCCCAAGAACCGCTGCTTCTGGTCGGCCCGCCGGGCACCGCCAAATCCGACCTGGTGCTCAAGTTCAAAGACGCGCTGGGCGTACCCGATGAAGATTACTTTGAGTACATGCTCACGCGGTTCACCGAACCGTCGGAGATTATCGGACCGATCGACATCAACCAACTGCGCGAGGGCCGCTACATCCGCCGCGAGCGCGGCAAACTGCCCACGGCCCAACTGGCGTTTCTCGACGAGATTTTCAAATCAAACTCGGCGATCCTGAACATCTTGCTGACGATCGTCAACGAGAAAAAATTCTATCAAGACGGTCTTCCGCAACCCGTGCGGTTGCGGGTACTGTTCGCCGCCACCAACGAGGTGCCCGAACATGGCGAACTGGCGGCGCTTAAGGACCGTTTCGTGCTCAAGGCCGAAAGTCTCTCGGTGCAGGACGAACATTTCCAAGAGCTGATCGACGCGGGGCTGCAATCCGAGGTGAACCGCACGCTCAACCAGAAACCCTGGAAAGAGGACCATGCCTCGCTGACCGACTTGATTAAGGCGAACCGCTACCTGACGCACCTGTTCGCCAGCGGCGAACACTCGGGACGGCGCGGGGAGCAAAACGACCGCCAACGGTTCTTCCCCGACGACGTGTTTCGCGAGTTTCAACGTCTGGTCAAAACCTTGGTGCGCGAGGAACGGATTTTTATCAGCGACCGCAAGCTGGTGAAGCTCTACAAGTTGTTCCGCGTGCGGGCGTGGCTTTTTAGCGGAGGCGTGGTCAGCCGTGACGACATGCGCCTGTTGACCTACCTGGGCGAGACACACCAGGAAATGGCCCTGCTCCGCGAGAAAGTGCCGCAGCTTCTGGGCGAGGCGTAAATGCACGGCTACGAAATCCGCGATCCCGCGCAGGCCCGCCGCCACTTGCTGGATGGCCTGGTGATGACGCGCACTGCGGTGGTGGACGCCGAATCGGCGCGGCGGGCGCTCGCCTGGACGCTGGAACTTGCCGGACGCGGCGAACCGTTGCCGCCGGTCGGATTCATCGCGGACGTAGGCCACGTGGCGCTGGGACTGGAAATCGACCCCGCGCGGCGCGACGAACTCCCCCTGGCGCCGGGATTCGATCCGGGCCTGGCGCGGCGTTACGACGACTACGTCTTAGGGAAGCTCTACGCCGACCTGAGCTTCGAGCGCGGCGCCGACGCGCTCCTCCGCTACCAGGGCCGCGACCGGATTCGCGCGTTGGCGTTCTTGATCGAACAGTTGCGCCGCCGCGCCGGGTTTAGCGGCGCGCTGCTCAGCCCCGCCGTCGTCAAGTCGCTCCTGCACGAGACCGCCGACAAGCTGTTGCCCGAGGCCTGGGATACGGTCGAACAAGAGGGCGTGGCGCCAGCGCTCTTGGACGAGTACGAAGAACTGACGGCGGCGATCCGCAACCTGGGCGAGACGCTCGGAGTGGAGGACGTGTTTGAACTGGAGCATGGCACGGCGCTGGCCGAACTCGGGCAGCGGGTTGAGCTGCGCGACGTTTTGCAGGCCGCCAAAGCTTTGGAGCAGGGCTTGCCCAAGCACAAACCTCGGCCGACGGAGCGGCGGCGGCACGTCGCGACGAACATTCTGGACGAGGACGCCTACCCCGTGGGCGGTTTCACGTCGATCGCCAATCGCGGCTCGATCGAAAGTTTGCTGCACTCGCAATTGGCGTTCATGGAGCGCGACGAGCGGCCGGACTTGTTCGACATCAAGTTCCTGCGCGACGAACTGCTGTATTACGCCCGCGACGAGAACCAGTTTTTGCGCCAGCGGCAAACTTTTCTATTTGCGTTTGCCCCCGAACTGGCGCAGTTGCCTCTCAAGGACGCCGCCTTGCCGTGGCAACGGATCGTGCTGGTGCTGGCCATGCTGCTGACGGCGGTGCGCAAGTTGACCGAGTGGTTAAGCGAAGACGCTCTGGCGTTCGAGTTCCTGTTCCTCGATCCCAAGCAACTGGCCACCGAAGAAGAGTTGCTGCGCACGCTCTTGCGCGAGCAAATCGAATCGGGCCATGTGCAGATCGCGCGAATCGAGCCGAACGCACTGCCGGCCCGCTGCAGGGAACGCGCGCGGCGCAGCCATTGCCATTGCCTGTCGGTGGCGATGGAGCTGCGCGCGCTTCCCGCCGAATCCACGCTGACGGCGCACCTGTTGCCCGTGTCGGCGGCGCCGCAGTTGATCCTGGATGACCAACCCGTGGAATTGGCCGACGAGTCTCCGCTTGACGCTTGGCGCTCGCTCCTGGCGACCTTGCTCCAAGCGTGGATCCACTGACGCGCGGCAAACCGGGCGAAACGCCTTTCCCCAGGCCGCTCCGCAAACGGTAGCCGCGCGAAAACCATTGTGATCCGTGCGGGGCGGCGTTTGTAATTCTTACTTTCCCGCGTCGTCGCCAGTCACCCGGCTCCGCCTACGCCGTCCATCCGTAACTCGATTAATCATGGCAAGTTACAAGAAAGACCGCCAACGCAACCCGTTCGCGTTGTGCGATGGCGCACGGCTTGCATTGGGAGAGTTCGCCCGGCCGATCTCGTGCCTACGTCGCGATGTTTAAGGTTTACCGAACATGCCCTACCCCTGGTCGGATGTGATATTTTGGACCGCTTGCGTCACGCAATTTGCCGCGTTCCTCGTGGTGATGGCGTGCTGGTCCGGTAGACCCGGCGCCAACAGGAAGTGGCTTCACGCCGCCTTCTTCACCACGATGATGGCTCTGGGCGCGTTGGCGATGTTGGCGTTTCAATTGGGGAGTGGTTGCTGGGCTTCGTGTGGAACCACGCTGGCGATGATGGCTGTGGGCGCCACGCTGGATATTCCGGCGCCGGTCCGGGCCCGCGTTACCGATTGAGCCGTCTGGCGGTTAATCTTCCAAAGGACGCTTTCGTCCGTGTGGCGCGGTGCTCCCACCCGGCGAAATCGGGCGGTCCATCGCATTCTTTGGAATCTGCGCCCCGCGCGGCTCGTTCGGCGTTTTCGCGAAGGTCGGTAAAATCGAAAAAATCCTGCCAAGTGGCGGGGTGAATTGCCGAAAACCTACAATAGGCAGATTCACCGGAACCGAGGTTGCGCGGGGGGTCCGACGCAATGGACTCGACGGCGGTCGCATGCTGCGCGCCGCTTCCCGCCTCGCCTTACCCGCCTGCCCTGCTCGGAAGAGCGTCTTCAAGAGCGACAAAACCCAATCCCGCCGATCTTTTCCGTGCGCCCCGCCCGTACCGCGGCGCCGGATTGTAGGACCGGCGCGGGGTGAGGTGAGACTTCGGATCGCACAATTCAGGCAAGTCCTATAGGAGGGGGGAGCCATGCGACGCATTGTGATTGCGTTGGCGATTCTCGGGCTCGCCGCCGCGGCGCCGCTGTTGGCCCGGGGTGACGACAAAGAGATTGCCCGTCAAATAATCGCGAAACTGAAAGAAGAAAAAGCGGCCGGTCGTCTCCAAGGATTCGAGATCGACCTGAAGGTGGAAGATGGCGTCGTCTATGTTCGGGGCAAAGTCGCCTCGCGCGAGCAAGAGACGATGGTCCTGGAAACAGCGCGGCTCACGCCTGGTGTGACCCAGGTGCTCCGCAATATCCAGGTGGGTGATCCGGCGACGGTGGCGAACAATTCGTCGCGTCGTCCGCAACCAGCGGCCGCGCCCGAGATCGCCCCGCCGACGCCGCCGCCCGCTCCCGCGCCCCAGGCCATGCAACCGGCCCGGATTGCGCGCCAGGAGCCGGAACCTCAGCGGTCCTCGCGGCGCAATCCCGCCGACGAAGCCACCATCCAAATGCTGACCGGCCCGGCCACGCCGCGGGCGATCAACCTGGCCGAGCAGTCCCAACCGCGCGTCCTGCATGCGTCGCCGGCCCAACCGGCCGCGCAAGTGGCCCCGCCGCAATCGGTCGTTCAAGCCTCGCCGCCGGAAGTCATCATTCGCACGCCTCCGCCGGCGCCGCGCATGCCGACTGCCGAACCGTCGCCCATGCGGATCGTGCAACAACCCTCGCAGCCCGCGCCGCAAGCGGCGCAGCGGCCGATGCAATTGGTTCACGAGCCGGCGTCGCAATCGTCGCGGCGCTCGGCGGTCCAGATCATGGCCGAACCGGCGCCGCAAGCCGTCGCCAGTCCCGCGCCCCAGGTTGCTGCCCGGCCGCAATATCCGGTGACCCGTCCGGTGGAAACGCCCGTGGCTTCGCCCATTGCCCAGGTGAACAACATCACGCCGGCATCGGCCAACGGCTCGACGCCCGTGGTCCAGTCGGCGGCGGCGGTGCATCATGAAGCGATTCCCGCGCCGGCCAAACCGGCTCCATCGGCCAACGTCAATGATAAAGACACGGCCATTGCCCGGCAGATTATTACCCGCCTCAAGCAAGAACGCGAAGCGGGGAATCTGGAAGGCATGGACCTGGATTTGAAAGTCGAGAACAGCGTGGTCTGGTTCCGCGGTACGGTGGTGTCGGCCGAGCAAGAGAAGATCGTGCTCAACACGGCCCGCATCACGCCGGGGGTGGCCAAGGTTTTGAAGGACATTACGGTGCGGAAATCGGCCGAAGCCGTGGCGTCGACGTCCACGTCCCAAGCCATCGCTCCCGATGCGACCCAAACGGTGCAAGCCGCGGCGGTCCAACCGGCTCAAGAAACGGCGGCGCGTCCTGCCGCTCCGCAAGCTGCGGCGCCGGCTGCGAACACGGCCGCCACGGGGCTGCAAAGCGTTGGCCCGGCCCAGCCGCAACTGGCGCCCGTGCATCCTTACTATGCTTACCCGTATGCGGGATACTACCCTGCTTACAACCAGTCGCCGGTGGCCTTCGCTCCGGCGCAGCCCGCTTCGGCCCAAATCGCCGACGCGGCGGGAGCGGCAACCGGGGCGGCGCCGGGCATGGCGCCCTACTGCCCCACGCCGATGCACGCCGCGGGAGGGTTCGGCGGAGCCGGCGGAGTTCGGTACGATCATCCGCAGTTGCCCGGTTACGCCTGGCCGACCTACGCGGCCCATCCGAACTATGGAGCCGTGACGTATCCCAAGCAGTACTCGCCGACGGTGTGGCCGTACATCGGACCGTTCTATCCTTACCCGCAGGTCCCGTTGGGATGGCGGAAAGTGACCTTGGAATGGGACGACGGCTGGTGGCAATTGGACTTCAAGGACCAAAGCCGGCCTTGGAAGATGCGATAGTGTAACGAGTAGCACGAGCAGCCTCCGTCGCGTTCCGCGCGCCGGAGGCTTTTTTGTTGAAATAACGCGGTAACTGCCCTTGTGCGAAACCAGGTAACCACGCCGATTTTCCCGCAAAACCGGAAAAACCCGCAAGTTCGTACCAGGTTCTCGCGATAAATACTTTAGCGACGGCGCTCCGCGCCGCTCCGCTTGGAAGCGGTCCCGCGAGTGTTGGACGATTCCCGAGGAAACACCCATGCGTCGAAAGCCATTTTCCGCCGCCCTGACGGTCCTCGCGGCCGTGGCCGCCGTGGCTCACAGCGGTTGTATTGGCATTACCGAAGGCCCCAACCTGGGCCTTCTAGCCGTGCCGATTCCCGTGAGCCCGTACTTCCAAGACAAGAAGGAAGTCGATCATTGGACGCACGAGCGGTATGCTCGGGCGCCTATTTTGGGTCCGCTGACCGCCGGGGGACCGACTGCGGCGATCGACCCGCCCAGCGATGACGAAGTGATGCTGGCGCTGGAGCGGGCGGCGCCCGTCTCGGGCGGTCTGCCGATGCTTCACGAGGTCCAGCGCAATAACGTGACGATTGTGAAGGAGAAGATCGCCGACTACATCGATCCGCCGCGCGTGTATCCGTTGCTCGGCCCGGCCCAGTTGCACCACGCCCACTACAAGTGCACCATCTACTACAGCGAGAAAGTTCGCGTGGGCTGGCCCGTGCCGCACACCCTGGTGGACCAGGACGAAGTCGAAGTGATCTACGTGGACCATAACCACCTGCACATGGTCGGCAACGTCGATACCGGCCCCGGCACGCATTACTAAGCAGCCGCACAAATCAACGATTGGGGGGAAGCCCGTACATCTTCGGATGGACGGGCTTTTTTCATGGTTAAGCCGTCGACGCTGGGTTTTAATGTGGTGCATTTGCGGAGCGAGCGCATCACATTAAAACGCCTCCCGCTCGCCCTGAGAGCCAAGACCGCTTGTTTGGGCGCTTTGCCGCCGTAGGTAATCGGCCAGCGACTCGCCCGGAGTGCGGCCGGCTTGGTATTGTGCTGCCACGGCGCAAATCTCGGGAACGATTTGGGATTCCGCGACCTCGTCGCGGTACAGCACGTTCAGACCGTCGCCGTGCGGACGGCCTCCCAAGTAAATCGCGTATTTGCCCGCGCCGCGGCCGACCAAGGCTATGTCGGCCGTCGCCGTGCGGGAACAGGCATTCGGGCATCCCGCAATGCGCAGCGAAATCCCCTCGTCCGCAAGTCCACACGCTGCCAGTTCCTGCTCCAGTTGTACGAGCAAGCGCGGGAGAACGCGTTCCGCCTCGGCCACGGCCAGACCGCAGGTCGGCAACGCGGGACAGGCCATCGCCTGCCGGCGCAGCGGGCGCAGTTCCTCGGCCAACGGTACGCCGCCAGAGCGAAGGATTTGTTCCACTTCGCGCCGTTGGCTTGCTTCCAAGTCGCACAAGAGCAAGTTCTGCTGTGGCGTTAACCGCACCGGCGCGCGAAACCGCTCCAAGAGGGTGCGCACGGTGGATTTGAGCCGCACCGCGTCGGTGTTCTCAAGACGTCCGCATAGCACGGGAATGCCCAGGAAAAACCGGCCGTCGCCCTGCGGTCGCCAGCCGAGATGGTCGTCATGGCCCGAGACGGTCACGCCCCGCGGCGGCGCCAGCGAGCGTTCAAGTCGTTCCTCGATCGCGGCCCGAAAGCGCGCCGAGCCCCACTCGGCCACCAGGTACTTCAGCCGCGCGCGGCGGCGATCCTGGCGATTGCCGTGGTCGCGGTGAACTTGCACGACGGCGTCGATCACGCGCAAGGCTTCATCGGCCGGCACGAAGGCAATTGGCTCGGCCAAGCGCGGAAAGGTATTCTCGCGCAGGGGCGAGGAACCAAGGCCGCCGCCCGCCAAGAGATCAAAGCCCATCAGCCGCTCGCCTTCGACCACCGCCAATAAGCCAATGTCCTGCGTATACACCTCGATGCAGTTATCTTCCGGCAGCGCGAGTCCGACTTTGATCTTCCGCGGCAGGTAGGTCGGCCCGTAAACCGGTTCATCCACGGCGGCGGCGCCACCGCCGGCCGGGAGTTCATCGAGCCAGATTTCGTAGTAGGGCGGGGCGCTCGGAGTCAGATGCCGAGAGATTTCCGCCGCGAGCGTTTGCAATCGCCCGCGAATGCGGTCGCCGCGCAGCGGCGCCGGGCAGCACATCACGTTGCGCGACACATCGCCGCAGGCGCCCAAGGTGGTCAGAAGCGCCTGGTTGACTTCCCGCAGCACCGCATGAAGATCCCCTTTGGCCACGCCATGCAGTTGCAAGCCCTGTCGCGCGGTAATCCGCACCGGGCCCCCTCCGAAACGCTCCGCAAGATCGAGATGAACCAGCATCTGCGACGCCGTTAACCGCCCGCCTGGCGCCCGCGTCCGAACCATGAAGCGCCGCGACCGGCCCGGCGCGCCAGCGTCAGGTTGGTTGCGCTCGCGCGGCGGCGCGCGGCGCGCCATTTTTGCGTCTCGGTCCTGTTGTTGGTAAACGCCATGCAGTTGGAGCAAAAAGGCGTCCTCGCGCGAAAGCCGTTCCCGCGTCGGGCCGGAGAGAGCCTGGGCCATTGCGGGCCAACGTCCCGCGGCCTCGCTTTTCCACGTTTCCTGCCGTGTGAGCGGCGGCGGCGGTTTGGTTGATGTGTTGGACGATGGAAGGTCGAGCGACGGCGGATCGTCGGCGGCCGTGGCCTCCAGCGATTGGAACTGCACGCGCCGTGCCTCGTCGCCCTGCGCTAACTCGACCGAGAGCGGGCCGAGTTTCTCCGTCGCGGCGCCCAGGAAGTAGAGGACGATGCGCTCCCCATCGAGCAACGTCTCGCCATCGACCACCACCAACTCCAGGCCGCGCTCGGCCGCAAGCCGCTGGCAGTTTTCCAACACGGGAAGATGCGCGTCACGCTGCTCGGCTGCGCGGCGTTCGTCGTCAGGCGTCGCGACGCGCAACAACTCTCCGGTGGGAGCGCGGCGGTCTTCGGTCCAGAATTCCGCTTGGGCGTTCACCAGGACTTCGCCTAGTTCCTCGCCACGGTCGGTCGCCACCGCCACCCGCGTTCCCCGCGGGGCGTGGATCCGATGAACCGAGCCGAAACACCCCACAAAACCCGGAGCGCCGTAGCGCACCAGGTAGCGCGCGATGCCTTGTTCCGCGGGCGCCGTCAATTCCGCCACCTCGCAACGACGTCCGAGACTTGCCTGCCGTCAATCGGCGGGTGGTTGGCGGCGGAGCCTAGGCGACGCCCCAGCCTGGTGGTCGATTGGCGGGGGCATCGCCAGTTCCGCCGCCGGCCAACCGATGCGAAAGGGACTCGTTGGAATTGCAAAAGGATCATGGTCTCGTTTGCTGGCGTCGCTGTTTGATGCGTTCTTGCACACGCTCCATAAATTCGTCGCCGAACCGCATGACGACCCAGTCCAATTGCGGTGTGAATTGCAGGTTGAATTCCACATCCCCCGGCGTGATCGATTCGGCCATGCGCTCCGCCGCCCGTTCGATGAAGAACCGATACCGCGGCGCCCAATCGCGAACGATCGGCGGCAGCAGTTCGTCCTCCAGGTAGGTATGCACCCAGATTTCCAGGGGTGATTGCCGCCAGTCGTCCACCAGGGGCGGGCGGCGCGGATCCAGGTCGGAAGCGATGTTCACGTAGATTTCAAGATACCGTGCGGTGGTCGAAAGCGTGTATTTGAGGTTCGCCATGCCGCCAAAACGGGAGATCAACGTTTGGCGAATTGATAGCTGTTCGTTTGCCTCTTCGATGGCGCGATCGACCGATTCGTTAAAGCTATCGAGAAGCCGGCGCCGCGCCTGCTGGTTCGCCAGGCTGAGGGTGTACCCGCGCGTTTCCGCGACCCGGTTGGTCGCTACCCGCCGCACGATTCGATTCACCAGCCGCATCCGGGCGGTGGAGGTAATACACCGCGTCTGCGACGAGGTCTGGGCCTCGATGCCTGCGGGCGTGGTGATGAACCGGTCGCCGCGAAAACGCACCAGTTTCCAAGCGCGGAACCGGGTCGTCGTGGTGGTGTACACGCGCGCCGGACCGCTGGCCCCGACCGTATCGGCGACGTTGTCGCCCGTGAGCAGGATGTAGAACTGGGCTTCCTTGGGATGCGGTCGAAAGAGCATCGTCACGTTCGCCCGCGTGCGGGCGGAGCCGGTCACGCGAGCGCCCAGAACGCATTGGTTAATGGGGGTCGTGCGATCGACTCTGCGCCGCAGTAGCGACGCAAAGAATTCTTCCGAGAAGCGGAAGGCGATTTCCGCCTGTGCGGGATCGACCGGCGCCGCCTGCGCCGCGGGACTGGGCGCGGCGTTAGGCAGCGGCTCCGCCTCTTGTGCGGCGGCCAGCGTGGCGCCGAGCGCGGCCGATACGGCCAATATGCCGGTCAGTATTTCGACGTGACGCATAATCCCTCTCTGCAAACGGGAACCATTCGACTCGTCTACAAGCAATCCGCTTTCAAGGCTTATCACCTAACGTATGCGATTCGCGGTAGAGACCGAAAGGCGCCGGCGGTTCAGTCCCTTGCCGCGTGTTCCGCACCGTCGGCGCAAGAGCCCTCTCGTGCCGGCGATTCGCCTCATTCGATTTCACTACTCAAGCTCGGCGCGCCGTGGTTGTCGGCACTGCGCAACCAACTGCCGCACACCGCCGGGAACGTAACCGAATTCAGGGAGAAGCAATCCGCCATCGTTCTGGCTGGCCCTGATTGGCCATCGACCCAAGACTCACACCGCCGCGACGTATGTTCGCGGCGCGCATGGGTTGCGTCAATCAGGGACACGAAGTTAAGACGCTTCCAGGACGATCGTTGGCGCTGGCCCGGGCATACGCAACCAAGGGGCTGTTCCACGGCAAACGCGAACGCCGCCTTGCCGTCCCATTCGGCAGCCGCTGGCGATGGCCGGGAGTTTAACCTTGCCGCCGGGCGGGGTATTCTAAGAGAGGCGTGGTTGTGTTCCTTTTGGGAAGTTGGATTGCGATGCTCGTTCGTTATCTGGTCAATGCGTGGATTCGGCAGGCCGCCCAAACGAAACTCCAAGAGGCGGTGTCGGAGATCGCGCGCGAGGCGTCTCCCGCCGCCGCATCGCAACCCAGCGAACAAACCCATGACGACGACGCGGGGGAAGCACGGCCCTGCGAGGCGGCCTTTATGTTCGCCTTGGGCGTCGAGTCGGGCGGACTAGTTGATCGCTGGGACGGAATGACGCGCCGCCGCTTCAAGCAGCGCACCGAGTATCATGGCTTTTGGTTGGGACGGCGCGTGATGGCGGTCGATGCGGGAGTCGGCTTGGATGCGGCCCGCCGCGCCACCGAGCGGGTTATCGCGCGCTACCAGCCCCGGTGGGTCGTGTCGGCCGGGTTTGCGGCGGCGTTACAAGCCGGCATCCGCCGCGGTCACATCCTGATGGCCGAGAGCGTCATCGGGCCGACCGGCGAGGAGTTTCAGGTTGGCTTGAAAATGGACCCGCAAACCGCGGCCGCCACGCGCGGGTTGCACGTGGGGCGGCTCCTTACGGTGGACCATCTGGTGCGCTCGGGCGAAGAAAGAAAGTCGCTCGGCGAGCAGTACGGCGCCGTGGCGTGCGACATGGAAACCGCGGCCGTGGCCGAGGTCTGCCACCGTCTGAAGACACGGTTTCTGACCGTGCGCGTGATGAGCGACACCTTGGACGATGATTTACCGCCCGAGATCGAAGCCTTGGTAAGCCAGAAGAACACCGCCGCGCGCCTGGGCGCCGCGGCAGGCGCGCTATTCAACCGTCCTTCAAGCGTAAAAGAGATGTGGCGGCTCAAGGAAGAGGCGCTCAAGTCGTCGGACCGCCTCGCCAAGTTCTTGGAAGGGGTCCTGGGGCAGCTCCCTTAACAAGAAATGAAAAAGCGCGCGTTACATAAGAACGCGCGCCTTGATCGACGGGAACTCACCTGTGCGCCACGGCACGCCTGCTAACCGCGGAGTGGCGACCCAATGCGTTAGGCTTTGGCCTTGGAGCGGGCCTCACGCAAGCCGCGGCTGAGGATGTCGCGCAGGAAGGGTGAAAAGTCCTCGTATTTGGTCGTATCGGGCGGACCGCCAGCGAACTGGTAAATGGCGTCGCGCGGTTTCTTGCCAAGGGCGATCAGGGTTGAGCTGACGGTGCCCCAATTGGCGCCCCGGCAAACCATGGTCGGTCGACCCTGCGGCGACGGGGTGCGGGCAAACACCTTGCTGGCCACGGCCAGGAACTTGACCGGCGAGTCGAGCGTTTGCAGCGTCAGCAAGCGGCGGCACATCTTGACGCGCTCGTCTCGTGGATCATTCACGTCGTTGTTCGCGATGATGCTTAGGCCCGGTTCCAGTTCAAGGGACTCGTGTTGATCGCCGCCATGCACGACCCAGCCCGTTTGGGCGTCGGCAATGATGAAATTCACGCCTTCGTACTTCAGCGTGCCAAGTTCCTTGATCGCCAGATCGGCCGCTTTCCGCGCCGACGTGCAGCGGAGCAAGTCGCGGCACAGCAACCCGCGCGACCGGGGCGCGAACGTCGGCATGATCTTGGCCCGGTTGCTGGCGGCCACCACCATGCCATGTTGGTTCACGCCAAGCCAGGTGCCGCCGATTTCTTGATCCAGACCGCACAAGACACGCGGCTTGCCCGACTGAATGGAAGGGGGCAAAGAGGCGCGGTCGTATTGCTCTTCGCGGTTGGCTGCAACCAGAATAGGGGCCTCCGGGACGAGTTTATAGAGAATGGCCAGTAGGCACATGGTTATTTCCAGTAGACAAGGGGACAACAATTACCAAGGAGCAAACTTCGTGTGCGACGCGGTCCAATTTAGGACGAACCTATCGCGTTTGACACCCCGCTATAGAGTTAATCCGTGAGATTTTTCACGAATTGCCTTCAGGGGATTCTACGCTGGCGACTTGTGAAGGGAACCGAAAATCCTTATCGTTCCCAACAGGCATCTTAACTACTGTCACCGCTGGACCTTCCGTTCAACCTCGCAGGCTGATCCCATGACGACACTTTCTTCCGATTCCCCGATTCGGTTTGCAATCATCGGCGCGGGCGCCGTGAGCGATTACCACCACGTGCCGGGCATTCGGCTCGACCCGCGCGCTCGCCTGACCGTGGTTTGTGACGCGAGTGAGGAATTGCTCAACCGTCGCCGAGGGGAGTGGGAAGCGGAACTGTTCACCACCGACTATCGCGAGGCATGCAAGAGCGATGCCGTGGACGCGGTGATTATCGCCACGCCTAATTATACGCATCGCGACATCGCCGTGACCGCCGCACAGGCGGGAAAACATGTGATGTGTGAGAAGCCTTTGGGTTTGGACGCGGGCGAAGTGCGCGAAATGTACCATGCCTGTCGCGATGCGGGCGTGATTCACATGACCGCCTTCACCTATCGTTTTGCCCCCTCCATGCGGTACCTGGGGCACTTGCTTCAACAAGGAGCCTTGGGCGTGCCGAGACACTTTCGCAGCCAGAGATTTCTGGATTGGCCGGAAACCAGTTGGGGCTGGCGGCAATACAAAGACAAGGCTGGCGCCGGCGACTTGTTCGACATGACCATTCACCGGATTGACTTCGCCTTGGACCTGATGGGGCCGTTGGCGCGTCTTTGCGGCGCCGTGGCGCAGTTTGCTCCTCGCGACCGGACTCCCGACGGCGCCCCCTGCGCGCCCTCGGAAGTGGATGATTGGTCCTGCCTGATCGGCGAGTTCGCCACCGGCGCCGTGGGAGTCTGGGAAGGAACAACCCTTGCGAAAGGTTATGGCAGGAACGGTTTTGGCCACGAATGGGCCGAGATCAACGGGTCCGATGCGTCGGCCGTCTACCGGCTGCACGAACCCAACACGTTGCTGTTTGGGAAAACGGGGCAAGACCTAGCGCCGGTTGCAGTTCCGGCCGAGTTCCTCAAACCCGCGTCCAGCCCGCGCGATCCCGCCCAAGGCGAACCGGCCACGGTGTTTCGCTACGACCTGGTGTGGGAGTTTGTTTCGGCCATTCGAGAAGGTCGTCAGGCCGTACCTAGCTTTTACGACGGATTACAGGCCCAGGTCATTGCCGACGCCGTGTTGGAGTCTTACGAAAAACGAACTTGGATCGAAATTCCCGCCGAGCCACGGTGAGCCGCCGTGCGTAAAGCAAGCAATCGCCCAAAATGCGTTTTGTAGCGCTCCAGGTTTTGTTATAGTGGGCGGTTTACATAATTCACTAAATAACTGACCGGCTCGTGGAGACTGACCCCACTTTTCCCATGCAACCTTCCGCTGCGCCGCTTGCCTCGCCTGCCGCTCCCTCGCGGAGAAACGCCCCAACGCTCCTCGCACAACAACCAATGGCGGAAATCCGACCCTCGGGGCGGAGTCCGTTGGCCACGCTCACGGGTGTGCAGGTGCTTGGTATCGGGGCCTACGCGCCCGAGGAGGTGGTGCGCAACGAGGACCTGGTCCCGCTAGGATACGATCCCGACTGGATCATCCAGCGCACTGGTATTCGCGAGCGGCGCCGGGCCTCGCCCGCTCAAGCCACCAGCGATCTGGCCTATGAGGCGGCGGTTCGCTGTCTCAAGGCGGCCCGGACCGATCCCAGCGAAATTGATCTGATCCTGCTGGCGACCACCACGCCCGACACCCCGATGCCTTCCACCGCCTGCCACCTCCAGCGGCGGCTGCGCGTGAATGCCCCGGCCATGGACCTGCAAGCCGCCTGCGCCGGTTTTGCCTACGGGCTAGTAACGGGCATGCAGTTCGTCAAAACGGGGTGTAGCCGGCGAGTGTTGGTTGTGGGCGCCGATGTGATGTCGCGCATTGTCAGCCCGGCCGACAAGAAAACGTATCCGCTCTTTGGCGACGGCGCCGGGGCGGTGCTGCTCGGCCCTGGTCGAGACGACCAAGGCATGCTCGCCTATACGTTGGGTGCGGAAGGCTCGGGGGTGGACCTGCTCTACACGCCCGCTGGCGGCAGCCGTGAGCCCGTCTCGGTGGAAAACTTAGAGGCCCACCGCCAGTACCTCTATATGGACGGTCGGGCGGTCTTCAAGTGGGCGGTCCGCGTCATCGTGGATGCGATTGCCGACGTGCTGTATCACGCGCAACTGACGCCGGACGAAATTGACCTGGTGGTGCTCCACCAGGCGAACGTCCGAATCATCGACGCGGCGGTCGATAGCTTGGGCATCGACCGCGAGAAAGTCGTGGTCAATCTTGACCGCTACGGCAACACCTCGGCAGGCAGCATCCCGTTGGCGCTGGCCGAGGCGCACCAACAAGGCCGCGTGCATCGCGGCGACCGCGTCCTGCTCTGCGGATTTGGCGCCGGTCTCGCCTGGGGATCGGCCATCGTGCAATGGTAAATTCTCGCCCAGCCGAACTTTACGCATTTTCGCGAATCTCCGATAATCGCCGCGACGGAGTCTTCCTTTTCTACGGAGCGCGTGGCTGTGAATCAACGGAGACGGCAGGGTTCGGGCGTCTGGATCGCCTGGATTGTTTTGTTTTTTGCGGGCGTCGTAGGCGGTTGCCGGCGCGACGCCGAAACGGTGCCCGCGGACGCTCAGGGTTCGGCCGCCAGCGCGTCTTCGACGGCGGAACCTTCCTTAACGCCTGAAGAAATCCTCGGCAATCTGGTTGCGGCGTACGGTAAAGCGTCGTCCTACCACGATGAAGGCGTCTTCCGCGCCACGTTCCAGCGCGGCGAAGAAACCGTCAAAGACTCGGCGCCGCTGGCCGTCTCCTGGACCGCGCCCAATCGCATGACGGTTCGCGCTTATCAAGCGGCGATCGCCAGCGACGGTCGATGGCTCCGCGCAAAAATTCTCGACGAACTCTCCGGCGATTTGGACGGGCAAGTCGTGGAACGGCCCATTGGCGACCGTTTGACTCTGGAAGACCTCTTTTCCGATGCTCTCTTGCGAGAAAGCCTCGGCGGCCGGATGGGGCTGCACCCGCTGCAATTGGAGTTGTTGTTGGCGGAGAAACCGCTGGCGGGCTTCCTGGCGCCGTCGGTCGTAAAACGCCTGTTAGGCGTTGCCGATTGCGACGGGCACGCTTGTTACCGCATCAAGGCCGACCTGCAAGGGCGTTACGTGTTCTGGGTCGACTGCGAGGACTTCCTGTTGCGCCGCTTGGAGTATCCCGGCGACGCGCTGCTGGTCGGACAAGACGCCGAAGAGGGAACGCTGACCATTGTGGCGGATTTTGCGAAAGCGCAATTCGGAGATCCGCCGCCCCAAGAGAGTTTTTCCCTGGCGGCTTTGGGAATCACGGAGTCCGCGGCGCCCAAGAAGGTGCGGTTCTTTGTGGCGCCGCCGCAGCCGCTCCCCACCACGATGTTCGGCAAACGCCCCGAGGAGTTCGAGTTTGCGGCGACCAACGGCGGCGCGATCACGCCCGATAGCCTCCAAGGCAAGATCACGGTGCTGGCCTGGTTTAGCAATCACCCTGGATCGCAAGCCTGCCTGCAAGCCATCGACAAGGTGCGGCAGGAGTTTTCTGGGAACGACCAGGTGGCGTTTTATGGCGTATGCACCGAACCGTCGTCGGTAAGCAATGCCGAGCTACAAACATTGGCCAGCGCTTGGGGAGTCCAGATTCCCGTCGTGCGGGACTTAGGCGCCTATGGCCGCGACCAGTTTGAGGTCGACGTAGCGCCTTCGTTGATCGTGTTGGACAAGGCTGGCGCCGTGCAAATCCACGAATCGGGGGCGAATCCGCGGCTCGCGAGCCTGGTGCAAGAACAATTGGCTGACCTTGTGCGGCGGCTGGTCGATGGCGAAGATTTCGCCGCCGCCATTCTCACGCAAGCCCGCGCCGAGCAAGAGTCGTATCAGGCGAATCTCCAGGCGGCCAGCATCGAAGGAGCCAGCCACGCGGTCCAGGCGGCGCCCGCCGAAGTGGCGCCCAAGTCCGAACCGCAACAGCTTCGCCTGACGCCGCTCTGGAGCAACCAGGACATCGACGCGCCGGGCAATATTGTCGTGATTCCCGGCCCGGAAGGCCCCCGCACGTTGGTGCTGGCCGGCGGTCGTAACGTTGTGGAATTGGACGATGCGGGAACGATGGTCCAGCGGACCGAACTGGACCTTCCCGCGGAAACGACCGTCAGCTATCTGCGGACCGCGACGGACAACCAAGGCCGGCGATACTTCGCCGTGTTTTCGTTGCTTGGCCCCCATGCCCATGTCTTTGACGAGACGTGGCGCCGCATTCTGAGTTATCCGGCGACCGAAGAACGCCACGCGGGACTTCGCGATGTGGCGCTGGCAGACATGACCGGCGCCGGCGTCCCCATGCTGGCGGTCGGGTTTTGGGGTTCGACGGGCGTGCATGGCGTCGATCTGCACGGCGCGCGGGCCTGGAGCAACCGCGAATTGACGCCGGTGTTGTCTCTGGCGGCGATGACGGAAAGCGTCGTGGGTAGAAGCAAAATTCTGGTCACGGGCGAGGCGGGACACATCTTGCGTTTGAACCAATACGGCACGTCCGACGCGCCGCTTCAAGTGGCCCGGCGCGCGATCCATCACGTGTTCGCGGCTGGCTGGCCGACCGACCGACCCACGGCCTATCTAGGTGTTTCCTACGCGCCGGAAGGCAATCTGGTGGCCATCGGTTTGAGCCGGGACTTCCAGGAAATGTGGAGCTACCGCCTCCCCCACGGCGCTCATGGCAACCAGATTCAGTTTGCGTCGTCGTGCCGCTTGTTCGGCGCCGACGGCGGGCAATGGCTGTTGGCTGGTCCCGACGGGTCAATTCACCTCATCTCGGACGATGGGGAGTTTTTCGACTACTTCCAGCACGGCCAGCGACTGGCGGGTTTAGCCGGCGCACAACTTGCGGGGCAAGACGTGCTGATTGTCGCCACCGCCAACGGCGTCGCCGCAATTGGTGTCGAGCAACCGTCAACCGCCGCGGCTTCACCCTAACCCGTTGGCGCGGGCGAAGACCCATCCGAATGACGCCATTGACGTTGCGGATTTCGGTGAGCAGGTGCGCGTGAACCTGCTGATGGAAGGGCTGTTGGGCGTGGTGAACCACGGGCTGAAACGGGCCGCTTGTCATGGAATCTTGCCGCGCGCCGTGCGTCGTCGCCCTTGCCGGGGCGACGTAAAATCTGTTATATTCAACACTTCCCGCCCGGCGCGGAGCAGCGTTAGGGGGATGTCATTGCAACTTCCTTTGCCAATGGAGGACCACGTGGGAACGAAGAAATCAGGAAAAGGACGACGAAAGGTAGGACGCAAAAAGCGTCGCATGCGTGCGAAGATTCGCCACCGCAAGAAGTAACCTCTTTTAACGCGCCGCGAGTAAGTTGCTCAGCGGCGCCCGAGGCGAACCTCGTCACCGTGCGTGACGCGGGCAGATTGCATGACCTGACGATTTCCGTCGCCAGCCCTTTCGCTGGGGGCCAACAGGAATCGGTTCATGGGTTTCGCCTCCACCCGAACCACGTTTTGGCGAATTCTAGCGGGATGGTGCTGCGCGGCCGCCAGCATGGCCTGCTCCATTGGGGGCGCGGAGTCGCCGGTCGCCAACGATCCCGATACTGCCGCCGCGCTCGCCGAGTTGCGAGATTTAACGCCTTCCGCGCAAGCGGCGGTCCTGGTCGAGATGGAGCGCTCGCACCGCGCCGGCCAAATGGGCGCCGCGCAAATTCCGCTCCTCGCGGGATTGATTACCGACGCCGCCTGGACGCGCACACACCGGCGGCAAGTCGCTTTTCTGCTGGCATTGCAAGGCGAACCGGCCCGAAAAACACTCGACTCGTTGTCCTTTTCCGCCGATGGCGAAACCCGCGACGCGGCGATCGAGGCCCTTCGGTTTTTGAGTCTTGCCGATCGCACCCGCGCCGCCGACGTAGCGCGGCGGCGGAGCGCGGTTGCCGAGTTGACCGCGTATGCCGCGGCCGATCCGGCCGCCGCCGAAGGCGCCATCGTCACGCTGTCGGCGGCGTATACCCGCACGCACGAACCGCACTTTGACGTGCGCGTTGCGGCCCTTCGCGGCTTGACGCGTTTCGGCGGTCGCGCGGCGCCGGCCATTGTGCAATCGCTGGAGAACGTCCATCCGGCCTTTCTCCAATACTCTTCGGCCGCCCTGCAAGCGATCGGCGAAGACGCCGAAAACGCCTTGCTCGACGGTCTCCGTCATCGCGATCCGCTGGTGCGTCAGCGGAGCATTTTGGTGCTGGTCGAGATGGGCCTTGATGAAGAAACGGCCGACGCCATCAAACCCTTGCAAAACGACGGGGAAGCGCTGGTGCAAAAAGCGGCGTCCCAGGCATTGGCGGATTATCGAAAGCAAACGCGCAATCCTTAAAGGACCTGCGGGTCGTGCCCGATGGACCAGCCAGGCTGGCCGCCGGGCGAACCTCCCAAGCCAGGCGCCGTTTCGGGCCGATAAAAGAAGGGGAAGTTTGGCCCCTGCCGCCGAAATATTAAAAGCTTCCTATTCCTTGCAGGCCACCTGATCTTCCCAATTAGCTTGACAGGGCGGGGTTGCCGCACAAGAATAGATTGACGGATTTTCGTCTGGCGTCGCCTAATTTGCCGGAGGATCCTCCCACCCCGCTTTCCCGCCCCCCTTGGTCATGTCTCAGGCTCCTCTCGCGGACTCCTCTTTTGAAGAGGGAATTCCCGTTGTTTCGCTGGCTTCGGCCGATCGAAACGCCGCCTTTGCGCGTCAAGTGCGTGAGGTGGTCAAAGACTTACTGCCGCCGAACCCGTGGATTTACTGGACCGATTTTTTGGTGTCGGTCGCGTTGGGGCATGCGGCGTTGTGGGTTTATTTGCAGGCGCCGAACTTTTCGCTCATGCAGATTGCCGCGTGCGTGGTGGGTGCGCTGGCGATTTACCGCGTGCTGATGTTCACTCACGAGTTGGCGCACCTGAAGCGAGGCAGCTTCACCGCGTTTCGGTTCGCCTGGAACTTGCTTGCGGGCGTGCCGTTCCTGATGCCGTCGTTTCTGTACACGGACCACCGGACGCACCATGTGAACCATTCTTATGGCACGCTAGGCGACGGCGAGTACGTTCCCGTCGGCCGTGGTCCCGTGGTGTTCGTGTGGATGTTTGTGGGGCAAGCGCTGTTAATTCCGGTCGCAGCGGTGGTGCGGTTTCTGGTGCTGGCGCCGGTTTCGCTGCTGCATCCGCGGATTCGCCGGTTTGTGTGGGAAAAATGTTCGGGGCTGGCACAGAACAACCTGGCCTATTGCCGGCCGATGCCCCAGGGCCGCGACCGCTGGGTGTGGGGATTGCAAGAGGCCGGCTGCTTCGCGGTTTGCGTCACGATGGCGACGCTCATTTTCACCGGCGTTCTGCCGTGGACCGTGTTGTTGAAGCTCTATCTGTTGTTCGCCCTGATGTCGCTGGTCAGCTATACGCGGGCGCTGGGCAACCATTGGTATGGCAACGCGGGCGATGAAATCACCTACCTGGAGCAGATGTACGACTCAACCACGATCCCCGGCAATCCGTTGGTGACCGAACTATGGGCGCCGCTGGGGCAGCGTTATCATGCGTTGCACCACCTGATGCCGTCGCTTCCTTACCACGCGCTGGGAATTGCCCATCGCCGGCTGATGCGGCAGTTGCCTCCCGATTCGCCGTACCATCAAACGCTGCGCCCGAGCTTGTTTGCCGCTCTTCGCGAACTGTACCGCGGCGCCAAGGCCCACGGGCAGCGCGGCGCCGCCCCCGTCTGATCTTTCCCCCATTGCTCGTCGCGTTGCCGCTGGAGACATCGCCGTGAACGAAACGACTGTTCAACCGCCGCGCGCCGCCGAATCCGAAGCGGGCATTGGGTCCAGCAACGCCACGTTCGCCAGGCAGGTACGTGACCTGGTGCGCGACCTGATGGAGCCGAAACCGGCAATCTACTGGACTGATTTCCTGCTGACCACCGCCACGGCCTACACGGCCTTGGCGATATATTTGACGGCGCCCGCCTGGTCGATCACGCAAGTCATATCGTGCTTTGTCGCGGGGTTTGCGTTTTATCGGGCCACGGTATTCACGCATGAGATTGCCCACTTCCCGGCGGGCAAGTTCCGCTTATTTCGGATCACTTGGAATGCGCTGATTGGCGTGCCCCTCATGTCGCCTTCGTTCTTATATGCTGACCATAAATCACACCATGTGAACCACTCCTACGGCACCAAGCACGACGGCGAGTACTACCCCTTGGGCCGCGGCCCCTTGCGGGCGATTTACTTGTACGCGGTCCACATGGTCGTGCTGCCGGTCCTGGCGGTTGTGCGGTTTTTGGTGCTGGCGCCGGTTTCCGTATTGCACCCCAAAATTCGACGCTGGGTGTGGGAGCAGGCTTCTTCGCTGGCGATGATTAACCCCCATTACCGCCGCCCGTGGCCCAAGCCACGGGAAAAGGCGGCGTGGGCGGTGCAGGAGGCAGGGAGTTTTCTGGTGGCGGCGTCGATCGTGGCGATTCTGGTGCTGGGCTATTTGCCGTGGATGATCCTGGTCAAGCTCTACTGCGTGTTTGCCATTGTCACCACGTTGAACTACACGCGGGGCATGGTGTCGCATTGGTTTGTAAACGAGTGGGAGCAAATGACCTATGTGGACCAGATGCTCGACTCGCTCACCATCACCGGCAACCCGGTTACAACCGAACTCTGGGCGCCGCTGGGCATGCGTTACCACGCCTTGCACCACCTGCTCCCCTCGATGCCCTACCACGCGATGGGCCAGGCCCACCGCCGCCTGATGCGGGAACTGCCCGCCGATTCGCCCTACCGCAAGACGGTGCGCCCGTCGCTCTACGTGGCGCTCCGAGAATTCCTCGGCAACGCCGCGCACGGCGGACCCGTTGCAAATGTGGAATTTCAAATGCGGAATGGGGAATGAAAGAGGGAAACGACAGTTCCGCAGCGTTTATCCCGGCTCGATAGTGCGAAACCGCAAGTGATGTCGGTTGCGGTTTCGCGGGTGCTGGGTACTCTCGGGACTCTCCTAAAGACCGGAATGTGGCGCATTCGCTCTGCGAGTGCGTTCTCTTCCTGACAGGCTTCGGACACTGCGAAAACGCACTCGCGTAGCAAAGTGCGTCGCTCCGCAGGCCCCTTCGGCCGTCATTCACTGGCCCATGCGTTGATGATCTCGCCCAGCGCCTGAAGATAGCCCTCCGCCAGGCGTTCCACCGTCGCGGCCTGGCGCCAGTTGCGGCTGGAAAGCCATTGCACGTGCAAGCGGCCGTCGCGAACATACGCGATGACTTCCAGGACGTAAGGCCGCGTTGCGGCGGGGCAATGTGCGGGGCCGTCGGACTCGTCGGCGCGGCGCAGCACCATTCCTTCGCCCAGTTCCTGGTCGAGCTGGCCGATGTAGGTGAACATCACCTCGGCCCGGGGCGCCGCGGCCAGGCGCCGCGCTACCTCATCCTCGCGCATCCACCGCAACAGGCCGTAACCCAATCCATGATGTGGAATCGCCTGGAGTCGCTGCCGCACCGTGGCGACCGCTTCGGCGGGATTCCACGATGCCGCATCGTCCGCATGCGACGCGTTGGGCGTTTCAATCGTGACCGGGTACAAGCTGACAAACCAGCCCACTGTTCGCGAGAGATCCAGATCCTTGAACAGGTCCTCGCGGCCGTGGCTTTCCAGGTTGACCAGCATCCGGGATTCGCCGGTCCAATCGGCAAAGGTCTTGCCGAGCGCCGCCAGCAGAACATCGTTCACTTGCGCGCCAGCGGCCTGCGGCGTTTCTTTGAGCAGCCGAGCCGTGAGCGCCGGATCGAGCGTCACCACCGTCTCTTGAAGCGATGCGAACGTGTTGGCCCCGCTCCACTCCACGGGCAACGGCTTGACGCCTGCAGCCGCCTGGAGCCAGAAATCGGCTTCCTGGGACACTTGAGGCGACTGCGCGTACTCTTTCAGCCGCTGCGCCCACGCCTGGTACGACGTGGTCTTGAGCGGAAGTTCCGCCTTGCTGGCGCCGCCTAGTTGGTAATACGCCGCCAGCAAGTCCTCCAACAAAATGCGCCAAGAGACGATATCGACCGCCAGGTGATGCACCACCATCAACAGCCGCGCCGGCTGTTCCGCGCCAAGGTCAAAATACACGGCCCGCAGTAACGGACCGGCGCCCACATTCAGCGAGGACTGCGCTTCCGTCGCATGCTGGGAAATTACGCTGGCCAATTGGTCCTGCGCGACCTCCTGAAGATCGACGGTCCACAGCAAGTCTTCACTTGGCTTGGAGTCACAGGGCGCGTTGTGTTGTCGCCACTGGCCGTCGTGGAGATCGAACCGCAGTCGTAAGGCGTCATGGTGTTCGATTACGGCCGCCAGCGCTTGCGCGAGCCGTCGGGCGGATAGTTGCTGCGGCAATTCCAGCAACAGCGACTGGTTGAAGTGCGACGGGTTTGGAGACTCTTGCTCCAAGAGCCACCGCTGGATCGGCAGTAGCTCCACCGGCCCGGTCACTTCGCCTTGCTCGGCGACGCTTTCGTGCTTGCCGACCACCTTGGCCAACTCGGCGACTGTAGGATACTGCAACATGTGGATGGGCCGGCATTGCAGGCCGCGGTCCGCCAAGCGTGAGACGACTTGGATGCTCAGGATCGAGTCGCCGCCCAGGTCGAAGAAATTATCGTGAACTCCCACCCGTTCGACCGGCAGCACGCTGGCCCAGACTTCGCATAAGGTTTCTTCCAGCGGCGTTCGCGGCGCGACGTACTCCTGGGCCGCTTGCGTCTCGGGCGCCGGCAACGCTCGGCGGTCGACCTTGCCGTGCGGCGTGAGCGGGAACTTCTCCAGCACCACAAAGGCCGAAGGAACCATGTGCGCCGGCAGCGACTCGCGCAAAGCCAACGCCAGGTCGGCCGCGATGGCGGTTTGACCTTCCCGCGACGTTACGTACGCCACCAGGCGTTTCACGCCCGGCGCGTCTTCGCGGGCCAGCACTACCGCCTCGCGCACGGTCTTGTGAGCTTCCAGGCGGGCTTCGATCTCGCCCAGTTCGATGCGGAAGCCGCGAATCTTGACCTGGTGGTCCTTGCGCCCCACGAACTCCACGCGGCCATCGGGCAAGTACCGGCACACGTCGCCCGTGCGGTAGAGCCGCGCTTGCAGATCGTCCGAGAACGGGTGCGGCACGAACTTCTCTTCGGTCAGGGCGGGATCGTTAATGTATCCCGCGCCCACGCAGACGCCGCCCAGGCACAACTCGCCCGCGGCGCCCGGCGGGACGGGCGCCAGGCGGTCGTTCAGCAAGTAAAACTCGGTGTTGTCGATCGGCCGGCCGAGCGGGACCGCGCGGCCACGGTACTGTGACGGATCGCCCAGGCGATGGAATCCAACCACGTCGGTGCATTCCGTGGGGCCGTAGGTGTTGACGATTTCGGTGTGGAACGAGGGCCGCGAAGTCCAACGGTGCAGCTTCGCCACGTCGATCGGCTCGCCGCCCAGGAACAGGCACCGCAGGCGGTCCAGCGTCGCCAGGCCGGCGTCGTCCGCCTCGCTCACCAGCGAGTAAATGTGGCTGGGCGTGCAATTCAACAGCGTGGCGCCGGACGCCTGCAACTCGGTCAGGAGGTGCGCCGGGTCGTAAACCTCGCTGGTCGAAAGGTGCAGTTGCCCGCCTACCATCAGCGCCGCATAGAAATTCTTTTGCGTCAGGTCGAACCCGTGCGACGTGATAAGCAGCGACCGATCTTTAGCGGTCATGCCAAAGTCGCTCAAGTACCAGTGCATCAGGTTCGAGAAGCCGCGATGGTACACCGCCGCGCCTTTGGGTTTGCCCGTCGATCCGGAAGTGAAGATCACATAGATCAGGTTTTCGGGACCGCCCAGCGGGCGCGGGTTCGTCGACGCAAATTTGGTCAGCGTAGCCGCGGATTGATCCAGGCAAACGATGTGCGGACAACAATCGCCGAGTTGCTCGCGATGCTTCTGGTGCGTCAACACGACCGCCATGCCGGAATTGGTGGCAATGTCTGAAAGTCGCGACAGCGGATAGGCCGGGTCCAAGGGCACATACGCCCCGCCCGCCTTGAGCACCGCGTAAATAGAAACAACCAGGTCCAGCGACCGCTCAAAGCACACGCCCACGCGGCTGTCGGGGCCAACGCCCCGGTCGCGCAGGTAATGGGCCAGTCGATTAGCCCGCTCATTCAATTCGCGGTAGGTCAGCGACGTGTCGCCGCAAACCACCGCCACCGCAGTGGGAGTCTTCGCGGCTTGTTTCTCGAACGCCTTGTGGACGCACACTTCGTTGGGATGCTCGACTGCCGTGGCATTCCATTCGACCAGCAGCTTGCGTTCTTCGGCCGCGGTGAGCAACGGTAGCCGCGAGACGGGCGCTGCGGGATTCTCGACCACGCCCTGCAGCAGCGTTTCCAAGTGGGCGAGCATCTTTTCGATGGACGCGGCGTCGAACAGGTCGGTGTTGTACTGGAGCCCCAGCGAAACTCCGCCATCGGACTCGGAAGCCGCCAGCGAAAGATCGAACTGGGCCGCCCATTGGTCGAGCGTCATCGACTCGAACGCGAGCCCCGCGATGTTCATGGTGGCGCCCGACTGGCCCATCAGGAACGGCGTCAAACCCTGCTCGTGCATGATTTGCGCCTTCTGCATGACGAACAGGACCTGCACCAGCGGCGACCGGCTGGGGTCGCGCTCCACGTGCAGCTTTTGCACCAGCAGCGGGAAGGGGTAATCTTGATGGTCCAGCGCCCCCAGCAGCTTTTGCCGAATCTGGCCGAGGAAATCGATAAACCGCGGATCGCCCGTTACGTCGCCACGGATCACCACCGGGTTGACGAAGTAGCCGGCCACGTCGGCGAACTCAGCTCGCGTGCGGCCCGACGTGGGAGCGCCGATCAAGATATCGTTTTGCCCGCTATAACGGTGCAACACCGTTTGCCAGGCCGCCAGCAGCACCATGTTCAGCGTGGCGCCGTTGGACTCGGCCAGCGACTTAAGCCGCGCGGTGAGCGACGCATCGAGCCAGTGGAAGCCGAGCGAGCCTTGGTACATTTGCACCGGCGGCCGCGGGCGATCGGTCGGCAAGTTGAGCGCCGGCAATTCGCCCGACAACTCGTTTCGCCAATACTCCCAATGTGCTTCGCCCTCGGGACCAGACAGCATCTCGGCCTGCCAGTAGGTGAAGTCCGCATAGTCCAGCTTGGGCGGCGGTAACTCCAACGTCTCGCCCCGTGCGTACGCCTGGTAGAACTGCTGGAACTCGCTGGTGCACATCACCAACGACCAGAAGTCCGAGATGATGTGGTGCAACGCGAACGTCATCAACCATTCTTGCTCGTCCGCCTGCAACAACGCCACGCGCATGAGCGGCCCGGTGGCCAGGTCGAACGGACGTTGCAGCTCCTCGTTCATCGCCGCGCGCAGGCGGTCTTCATCCCAAGAGCGAGCATCCACGACGCGGACATCGGCTTCGACGTGGTCTTGCACCAGCACATAGGGCTGGCCACCCTCGTCGGGGAAGGTGGTGCGGAACACCGAGTGTCGATCCACCAGCGATTGCACCGCGCGCCGCAAGGCGTTCAGGTCCAGCGGCCCGCGCACGCGCACCGCATCGACCATGTTGTACGCCGTGCCTTCGGGCGCCAGCCGCTGGATGAACCACAACGCCTGCTGGCCGCGCGAGAGCGGTTGCCGGCCGGTGCGCGTTGGAGTTGTTTGAATGGCGGCTGCGGCGGTGTCGTCGGCGATGGTTTCGGCCACGGCCGCGGCCAACTTCACCACGCTGGGGCCTTCCATGAACCGCGCCATCGGCAACACCACTTTGAGGCGGGTTTCGATGTTGTTCTTCAGTTCGATCGCCATCAACGAATCGAGGCCGAGCGTGTTGAGCGGCTGCTCGACGTTGAGGCTGGCCGGGTCGATGCCCATGATCTTGGACAACTCGCCGGTAAAGTAGTCGCGGAGCAGGCTCTTGCGCTCATCCAGCGGCGCCGCCAGGAGCCGCGCGCGAAATTCGTGATCGACACCCGATTCGGCGGACTCGGCTGCGTCTTCGTCACTGACGGCAGGGGCGACTTCGCGCAACATCGGCGGCGCGGCGCCTTGGCTCTTGCGCAACAGCTCGCGCCAGCGAACCGACATTACCGCGGCCTGCACCGGGTTGGCTTGCATCAGCCGCCCCAGCACCGAGAGGCCCTGCTCGACCGGGATCAGGTCCATGCCGCGATCGGTCAAGCCGGAATCGCGGCCGGCTTCGGCGGCCATGCCCGAATCGGCCCACGGTCCCCAGTTGATCGAAAGCGCGGGCAAGCCTCGACTGCGGCGATAGTGCGCCAAACCGTCCAGCGCGGCGTTGGCCGCCGCGTAGTTGCCCTGCCCCGGCGAGCCGAATACACACGCCACCGACGAAAACAGCACGAAGAAATCCAACGGCTGGTCGAGCGTCGCGGCGTGCAGGTTCCAGCCGCCTTGCAGCTTGGGGGCCAAGGCCCGATCCAGCCGCGCCAAGTCCATGTCGAACAACACGCCATCGTCCAGCACGCCGGCCGCGTGCATCACGCCGCGCAGGGGCGGAAAATCAGCGGGGATTTGCCGAAGCGCCTTTTCGAGCGAGGCGGCGTCGGCCACGTCGCCTTGGAGCGCGGCGACCCGCGCCCCGTCGGCTTCCAGCGCGGCGATCCGCTGCACCGCTTCGCCCGTCGGGGCGCGACGTCCCAACAGCGCCAGATGGTGGGCGCCCTGCGACACCAGCCAGGCGGCTACTTGCATGCCCAGCGCCCCTAGACCGCCAGTGATGAGGTAGGTGGCGTCGGCGTGGATCAGTTTTGCATTATCCTTGGGCTGGACGTCGGCGGCGGGCCGGTCCTCGAACGACACCACCACCTTGCCGATGTTCTTCCGCTGCGCCATGTAGCGGAAAGCGTCGACCGTGCCATCCATGGGGAAGCGGGTGTGCGGGAGCGCCTGGAAGTGCCCCGCGTGGAAGTGCTCCATCATCTCGGCGAACAGGGTTCGCACATAATCGGGCCGTTGCCGCAACATGCGGTCCAAGTCGATGGCGAAGTACGACAAGTTATCCTGAAACGGCGCCAGCCCGATCATGCGGTTCTGGTAGATGTCGGTCTTGCCGATCTCCAGAAAACGCCCGTAGGCCCGCAGGATGCCCAAGCTCTTGGTGATCGCGTCGCCCGGCAAGGAGTTGAGGACCACGTCCACGCCCTCGCGCCCGGTCAGGTCGAGAATCTCTTCGGAAAAATCGAGCGTTCGCGAATTGTGAACGTGCTTCACGCCCAGCGAGCGGAGGAACTCGCGCTTGTCGTCGCTTCCGGCGGTGGCGAAGACCTCGGCGCCAAGATGCTGCGCGATTTGAATGGCGGCAATGCCTACGCCCCCCGCGCCGGCATGCACCAGCAGTCGTTCACCCGGCGCCAGTTGCGCTAACCGCACAAGCGCGTAATACGCCGTGAGGAAAGTGACGGGAATGGTGGCCGCTTCATCGAAGTCGAGGTTCGCCGGCTTCTTGACGATGGCGTACTCGGCGGTGCGTGTATGCGTGGCGAAGCTGTAAGGAGCAATGCCCATCACCTCGTCGCCGACTTGGAACCGCTTCGCGGCTTCTTTTCCGATGGCCGTCACCACGCCGGCGCACTCGATGCCCAAGGGGACGATCTTATCGGTAATGCCCGGATACAGGCCCATCGCCTTCAGCACGTCGCTGAAGTTGAGGCCCGTGGCGCGGACCTCGATCTCCACCTGGTTTGGCTCCGGCGCCTGGCGGGCAAAAGCATGATAATAGAGCGAGTCGAAACTACCGGCCTGCCGAAACCGCAACTGGCAAGCGCCTTCCGCGGGAATCGACAAACCGCCGGCCGCGCTATCATCCGCCGGCAGACATTCGGGCGCGGGCGTCAGCCGCGCCACGTAACGCCGACCCTCGCGGTAAGCAATCTGGTCTTCGGGCGCGTCGGCCGCTAGTTCCCGCGAGAGAAGCGCAAAGTCGTCTCCGCTGCCCGACAGATCAACCAATCGGCAACGCAGTTCGGGATGCTCCAGCGCCGCCACTCGGCCAAGGCCCCAGAGCGGCGACGAGAGGAACGAGTTCGGGTCATCGCCGCGCACCGATTGCGCGCCGCGGGTCACAAGCCATAACGCGGGCGACTTCGCGGTTTGTAGCCGCGCTAGTTGCTGGATGAGTTGCAACGCGCCGCCGCAACCCAGGCGCCGGGCCGCGTCGAGTGATGTGGGCGCATTTCCGTCTGGCTCGGCAAGGTCGAGGCTCCACAAATGGAGAGCGCCGCGAATCGCTTCGCCGCTTGCGGCGACTTCTTCCAAAACCCGGCGATAATCGGCGCCCGCCAGCGGGTCCACCAAGTACGCGTTGTCGCTGGTTTTCTGGAAACGTTCGCCCGGTTGGACGAGCACACAACGGGCGCCCGAGGCGCCAAGACTTGCGGCGAGCGCGTCGGCGGCGCCGCCCGCGTCGGCCAGGATCAGCCACGCGCCGGCGACGGGCGCGGGCTTGCCGTTGCCTTCTTTGGCCGTGTCCAGGTTTTGCTCGCGCCATTGAATTTGATACAACCAGTCGCGCACGTCGGCTTCGTCGTCACGAAGGGCGGAGCGGCCAACGCGTTGCACGCGCAATCCCAACGCTTCGACCAGCACGTGACCCTCGGCGTCCAGCACGAAGACGTCGGCCTCGGCCTGATCGGGACTGGGAGTGTTCTCCACCGGATCGGTGCGGCGGGCGTAAATCCACATCTTCTCGGTCAGCGGCCCTACGATGCGCAGCCGCCGCGCGGCGACCGGCATGTACGTGTGCGGCGAGTCGGAACCATCGCGTTCCAGCGGCATTACGCCGGCCATCACGTGGAACGCGCCGTCCAGGAGCGCCGGATGCAGGCGGTATTGGTTGAACTCGGCCACCAAGGCGGGCGGCGCTTCGACCTCGGCCACGGCTCGGTCATGCGTGCGGTGAAGCGTGCCAATGACTTGGAACAGCGGGCCATACTGCAGGCCTCGCTCACCGATGTTGCGATAGAACGTTTCGCGGGTGCGGGCGTCAATGTGCTGGTCAATCACCTCTTGCACATCGAAGGCGCCCGGTTGATCGTCGTTCTTGAGCGTGTCGGCATGCCGGACTTTGCCGCAGGCGTGCATCGTCCAGCGGGCTACGCCGTCGTCGGGATCGGCCGGGGCGCTATAGATCTCGACCGTCGATTCGCCGCCCATCTCGGGCGAGACGGTGGTTTGCACCACGCGCGACGCGGCGTGAGGAAGATACATCGCCTTTTGAATCGAGACGTTCTCCACCGCATGCTGGCCAGGGCCAAACGCCTGATCCGCGGCGGCGAACGCCATTTCCAGATATGCGGCCGCCGGCGTGACTACCGAGCCTTGCACCTGATGATCGGCGAGCCACTTGGGCGAACGGTCGCTGAAGCGGCCTTCAAACAACCGGGTTTCCAATGCCGAGGGAACGACGCTACCAAGCAGCGGGTGGACGACCGAACCGCGAGCGCCGCCGAAGGTGCGCTTTTGGAGTGATTCGTTTTCGAACCAATGCCGCGACCGCTGGAACGGGTAGCTGGGAAGCGTCAGTCGCCGCCGCGGCCACGGTTGATCGAAGCCGCGCCAATCCACGGCGCCGCCCAGAACGTGCAATTCCGCGACGCTGTGGAGGATCGTGCGCCAGTCGTCTTGCCCCTTGCGGAGCGATGGGAGCCACGTCAGATCGGTTTTCTCGATAAACCGCCGCGCCATGCCAATCAGGCTGGGCGTGGGGCCAACTTCGATCAGGCAGTGAATATCTTCCTGGACTAATCGCTCCATCCCCTCGGCAAAGCGCACGGCGTTGCGAATGTGATCTCGCCAATACTCGGCGGTGGGCGCCGTGGTGTGAAGCAAGTCGGCGGTCAGGTTCGAGACAATCGGAATCCGCGGCGCCTGGTAAGCGACTTCACGGGCCAACTGTTCGAACTCGGCGAGCATCGGGTCCATCAACGGCGAGTGGAACGCGTGAGAGACCGTGAGTAACTGCACGCCCACGCCGCGCGACTCGAACTGCTGGACGAGCGCGCGGACCGCTTCGGCTTCGCCCGAAATGACTGTGTTTTGGGGGCCATTGTTGGCGGCAATCGCCACGCGGTCCGAATGAGGCGCGATGGTGCGGTTCACCTCCTGCGGTCCGGCGAAGATGACCGCCATCAACCCGTTGCGCGGCAACTGCTGCATGAGCCGCGCCCGATGGGCGATGAGCGCTAGGCCATCTTCGAGGTCGAACACGCCCGCGATGGTCGCAGCCACATATTCGCCGACACTGTGGCCCAGGACCAGATCGGGCTGCACGCCCCAAGACTGCCAGAGTTTGGCCACGGTGTACTCCAGCGCGAAGAGCGCCGGTTGCGTGTAGGCCGTTTCATGGAGCGGCGAGGCCTCGTCCTCCGAGAACAGCACCGAGAGCAGCGGTTCGTCCAGGTGCTGCCGCAGCAGGTCGTCGCATTCGTCCAGCGCCGCGCGAAACACGGGTTGCGCCTCGTACAAGGCCCGGCCCATGCCCAAGTATTGCGAACCTTGACCGGTAAAGAGGAACGCGACCTTGGGTCGGCCCACGAGCTTGACTTGTCCGGCGACGACATCCCGTGGACGTTCGCCTTGGGCGACCGCCGCCAGTTTTTGCCGCAACTCGGCGGTGTCGGCGGCGACCACGGCGGCGCGGTGGTTGAACGGCGTGCGGTGTGCGTTGGCGGTGTGGCACACGTCGGCGATCGGCGCCTCGGGGTGCGCTTCGATCCACGCTGCGTGGCGCCCCGCCAAGTCGCGCAGCGCCGCCTCGTTCTTGGCCGAAAGCGCCAGAACGTGCAGCGGCCGGTCTTTCTCGGGCGCGGCGGGCGGTTCGGCCTTGGCGGGGGCCGCCTCTTCGATGACGATGTGTGCATTGGCCCCGCCGAAGCCAAAGGAGCTGATCCCCGCCACGCGCGGCCCTTCCTGCGAAAGCCAGGCCACCGGCTCGCGCGGGATGATCAGCCGCGTGCCATTCAAGTTAATGTGCGGGTTCAGTTCGGTCAGGTACAACTGGCCGGGGATCACGCCATGCTGCAACGCCAGCACCGTCTTGAGCAGGCCGGCCATGCCCGAGACCGTCTCGGTATGGCCAATGTTGGCCTTGACCGACGTGACGTAGACCGGCGGATCGTTGTCGGCCCGCTTGCGGAAGATTTGTGTGAGCGATTGGAACTCGATCGGGTCGCCCAGCGGCGTGCCGGTGCCGTGCGCCTCGATATAACCGACCCGCTCGGGAGTCAGCCCGGCTTGCGCTAACGCCGTGCGAATCACTTGTTGTTGCGACTGGGCGTTGGGCGCCGTAATGCCCGAGGTGCGGCCGTCCTGGTTGATGGCCGAACCGCGAATCACCGCCAGGATGTTGTCGCCCGCCTTGACCGCGTCGGTCAGGCGCTTGATGAGGATCAGCGCGCAGCCTTCGCCCCGCACGTAGCCGTTGGCGCCCGCGTCAAAGGGGCGGCACTTGCCGTCGCTGGAAAGCATCCGGGCCTTGGAGAAGGCCAGCGTCACTTCCGGCGAGAGGATCAAGTTCACGCCGCCGGCCAGGGCCGCGTCGCACTCACGGTTGCGGAGGCTGAGCACCGCGCTATGGAGTGCCACCAGCGCCGAAGAACACGCCGTATCGACGATGAAACTCGGGCCTTTGAGGTCGAAGATGTACGAGATGCGGTTGGCGGCGATGCTCAGCGCGTTGCCGGTGCCCACGTGGGCGTCAATGTACTCGTAGTAGTTCTCGAACTGCGAGGGAATCTTCGAGTAGTCGGTCCCGCCGATGCCGACGAACACGCCGGTTTTCGAGCCGCCCACCTGGTCGGGCGGCAAGCCGGCATGCTCGATTGCTTCCCACGCCACTTCCAACAGCAGGCGCTGCTGCGGGTCCATCCGCGCCGCCTCGCGCGGCGTGATGCCAAAGAACAGCGGGTCGAACTGGTCAACGTCATCGACAAAGCCTCCCCATTTGACCGACATTTTGCCGGGCGTTTCGCCGCTGGGGTCGTACAACTCCTCGATGCTCCACCGGGACGGAGGCACCTCGCCGGTGGCGTCGATCCCTTCGCAAATCAGGCGCCAGTATTCATCGAGATTGCGCGCACCGGGAAACCGACAAGCCATGCCGACAATCGCGATCGGCTCGACCGTCTGGGGCTTTTCCTGGAGGCGTTGTTCGAGGAGTTTTCGTTTGGCGGGGGAAAGATTGGCAAGCCGTTCTGTCAGCTCGATCATCGACATCCTCGTCCGTTGGCGGATGAGTCGTTAGGCGGAAGAATCGTCATGCGAAAGGGCATCCTGCGCTTCGCTTTCGCTGAGGTTTTCGATCTCGGCGAGAAGTCGCTCGAAGTCGTCCGCCGCCTCAACGTCGGGGGACGTCTCGACCGGCGCATCGTCGGGCGTTTCGGCGCCGCCGGCCTTGCGAGCGAGGTATTGCGAGATCTTATGGGGGGTGGGGTAGTTCCAGGCTACAACAGCCGTCAGTTCCACGTTCAGCCAGGCTTCCAACTCGTGGCTCAGTTCGACCGCGGTCAGCGAATCCAGGCCATACTCCGCAAACGGTTTGTGCGGGTCGATTTCCGACGTGTGGATGGCCGCGCGCTCAATCAGCCAATCGAGAATCCATTTCTCGACCCGTTCGGCCAGACGATCAATCTCGTCGGCCGACAACGGGAAGTGATCGAAATGGAGTGCCGGTGTCTTGAGATGGTTGGCGTGACCGTTGGCGCCGCCGTGAGTCGTGGAACCGTTCGCCGACGGGACAGGCGTACCGTTGGTCCCCGCGGCATGCAAATGCGATCCGTGCACGGCCCCGTTCTTCGCCACGCCATTCGTGGCGCCATTGCCCGATGGCTTGTGGTGATGACCGTTCGTCTCGGCCGCGTGGCCATTTGCGGGGCGGGCGTGGCCATTCGTCCCTACGCCCTTGATCCGCCCCGCGCCGTTGGCGTGGCCATTGCCGTTGGCGTGGCCATTGCCGTTGGCGTAGCCGTTCGCATGTCCGTTGCTATTGGCATGCCCGTTCGCATGGCCGTTCGTACACGCGTTGCCGTTCGCGTGGCCATTGCCGTTAGCATGCCCATAGGAGTGCCCATTGCCATTGGCGTGGCTGTGTCCGTTGGTGTGGCCGTGGACGTTCACATGGCCATTGCCATTGACGTGGCCCGGATCGTACTGGCCGCGGCGGGTGGGCGAAAGCGGTGTCGCTTGCCGGGCGACCCACTCTTCCAGCACTTTGAGTTCTCCCGCCAGATAAAGGCGGCGCGCCAAGCTGCGCTGGACCTTGCCGCTGGTCGTGACGGGCAGACTGGCGTGTCGGATCAGCACGATGGCGTGAGGATTGATTTCATGTTCTTCGGCCACCGCGCGGCGTACGCAACGGGTGACTTCACTCAAATCGAGGTCGCGGTGGATACGATCGACTTCGTGGATGACCACCAACGATTCTTCCCCCTGGACGTCAATCGCCACGGCCACGCCCGCGTGCGGGCGCAAGGCGGCGTGGGCGCGCTCGACCGTGCATTCGATGTCGTGCGGGTAATGGTTGCGTCCGCGAATGATAATGACGTCCTTGACCCGTCCGGTGACAAACAAGCGGCCCTGATCGAGAAAGCCCAAGTCTCCGGTGCGCAGGTACGGGCCATCGTCGTCAAGAGTGTGAGCGCCGAAGGTCCGCGCGGTCTCTTCCGGGCGATTCCAATACCCGCGGGCCACGCTGCGGCCCTTGATCCAAATCTCGCCGACTTCGCCATCGGGACGACGGGCGCGGGTTTCGGGATCGACGATCGAAATTTCCTGGTCCAACACCGGCTTGCCACAGCAGACCAACTCTTGCACGCCGTGGTCATGCGGGACTTCGGTTTCGATGACGCGGTTTTCGGTCAACGCCTCGCGCAGCACGAACTTGGTTTGCGGATGCGCCGGCCCGTCGCCGCCAGCGGCCATCAACGTGTTTTCCGCAAGACCATAGCAGGGATACAGTGCGTCGCCGCGGAAACCGCTCTCGCGGAACGCGGCGGTGAATGCGTCCAGCGTTTCGGCGCGGATCGGTTCGGCGCCGCAGAAGCACACATCCCAGCCGCTCAGGTCCAGTTGGCCGCGTTTTTCGGCGGGAATCTTCTCAACGCATAAATCAAAGGCGAAGTTCGGCGCGCCGCTAATGTTGGCGCGGGTTTCGGAAATGGCCTCCAACCAGCGGAAGGGACGCTGTAGGAATGCTCCCGGCGACATCAGCAGGCTATGGCCGCCCACGTACATGGCCGTCAAGATACCGCCAATCAGGCCCATGTCGTGGTAGGCGGGGAGCCAGAACACGCCCTTGTTGCGCGGTTCGCCCGCTTGCGCATCGAAGTCCAGGCCAAAACCTTCGCGAATGACCTCCAGATTGTGCAACAGGTTGCCATGCGACACCATCACGCCCTTGGGATCGCTGGTCGATCCCGACGTGTATTGGAGAAACGCCAGATCGTCCTCGGCCGGGACCAATGGAGACCACGCCTCGGCCTGTGAATCGGGTGTATCGTCCGAGGCGATCCACGCGAAATGCGCCAGCCCCGCCTGGGCGCTGTGGAAATCGAATTGCTCCAGGGTTTTGCGGTTCGTCAACGCCACGCGGGGTTGGGCGTCCTGCGCGATCGACAACAACCGCGGCATGGGCCGCTTGGGTTTCGGATAGCAGACTGGGACCGCCAACACGCCCGCGTACGCGCAGCCGCAAAACGCGGCAATAAAATCCAACCCAGCCGGGTACAGCAATAAAGCGCGGTCGCCAGGTTTGCAGGTTTGCTGGAGCCCCGCGGCGATGGCTCGGGCGCGCCGGTCGAGCGAAGCATAATTGATCGTGGTTTCGTGCCCGTCGTCGCGTTGAAAGGTGTACGCGGCTCGGTCGCCGTGGCGCTGGGCCCAAAATTGCAAAAGCTCGACCAAGTTCGCGGGAGGCGCGTCGACTCGGGTGAAGGCTTCTGTCGCCAGTCGTTGGTTCGCCATATGATTCGGACGCTCGTTTGAGGAGCAAAATCTAGGAGGTAGTTTCAAGGAAGCCTCGCCGCCCACTCACCTTGGCCGCACCTCCCTGCCGCTGTTAGTCCGGTCCATTTTCGGCGCAGACTGTTCCTTTTCCTGGATTCGCCGTTGTTCTTTCGTTGGCGTTCAGGATTGCGCAACTTACCGCCCTTATTCTAGCTACGCAATTTAGGTGATAATAGACAGCGCCTAAACGTTTAGGCAATTTAGGAAATCCGAAAAATCAATTCTTTTTGATACCTTGTAATTTGTGGCACAAGCATGACCATTGCATGTATCGGTCAGAATAGGTGACCGAATTATGCTCGTGGTATTGATTCGGAGATGTCGATTCAACCAAACCAAGAAAATGGAGTGGGTAGGTAGGAACGTCCCGTAATCAAAATGAAGCCTAGGTAGGTTATGGCATCATTTCGATAAAGGACGTCGGAAAACACAAGGTGGGAAAGTTAGAAGAACCAGGGAGGGGAGGAAGACTTTGCGGTTCCTTCTCGAAGTTGTTTATTATTAACGGAATGTGTCGCCTTCGCAAGCCACGCAACCGGTTAAATTTACGTCGCCGTTTCTTTTGCCGTATCCATCAAAAACGACCGATCGATCATCCTTATGGCCGCAGAGAACCCTTGGCTGCCGCGACGTGGGGTGAGCGCCAATTCGGCTCTCAGACTCTACTGTATGCCCCATGCAGGAGGGGGTACTGCGTCCTACCATGCTTGGTCGGCGGCGTTGCCGGACCCGGTGGATGTCTTGCCGATCCTTCTGCCGGGCCGCGAACGGCGGATTTCCGAGCCAGCGCAAACCGATCTCCGAACCACGGTGGTGGCCATTGCCGATGCGCTTCCCCCCGAGGACGATCTTCCCTACGCCGTGTTTGGGCACAGCATGGGAGCACTCCTTGGCTTTGAATTGTGCCGCGAATTGCGGCGTCGCCAGTGGTCGGCCCCTGCGGCCCTGATCGTCGCGGCTTTCCGGGCGCCACACCTAGCCCCCCGATCATCGCCCATTCACGCACTTTCCGAGCCGGAGTTCGTGACGGCGATTCAAGATCGGTTTCAGGGAATTCCGCCGGAAGTGGTGAACAACGCCGAACTGCTCAGCTTGTTTCTGCCCACCTTGCGGGCCGACGTTCAGAGCATCGAGACCTATGAATACCGCGATGAACCGCCTTTGGCGTGTCCTTTAATGGCGTTGGGCGGCGTGGCGGATGCGCAGGTCACACCAGCCGAATTAGCCGCTTGGCGCGAGCACACGACGGGCGGCTTTACGCAAAAGATGCTCCCCGGCGGCCATTTTTTTGTTGCCGAGCGACGTTCCGAGGTGATTCGTATCGTCGAACGCCAACTGACGCGGCCGCGCCCGTAGGAACCACTCTCTTGTGAACCGCCGCATGCTGGAACTCCCAGACGACGAAATCCAAGTGTGGACCGTGCCGCTCGACCTCCAGGACGCGGCCCGCGAACAATTGGCTCCTTGGTTGGCGGCCGACGAACGGCAACGGGCGGCGCGGTTTGTGTTTGACCGGGATCGGAACCGCTTTATCGTTGGCCGGGGGGCGCTTCGCGTCTTACTGGCCCAGTACAGTGGCTGCACTCCCGACGAGGTGACGTTCCGTTATGGGCCGCATGGCAAGCCCGCGCTTGAAAACACGGGCGCAGCGGCGTTGTTTTTCAATGTTTCCCATACGCACGAACTAGCGCTCGTGGCCTTGCGCCGCGGGGGGGAAATCGGTGTCGATATCGAACGGCTTCGTCCCATCGCCGAGGCCGAGGCCATTGCCCGCCGCTATTTCACCCCCCGCGAACACACGACGCTTCAGGGGTTGCCACCCGCGGACCGGGCGGCTGCGTTTTTCCGGTGCTGGACACGCAAAGAGGCGATGCTCAAGGCAATTGGCGTGGGGTTGTCGTTTGCTTTGAACGACGTGGAGGTCACGCTTACTTCCGATGTCCCCGCGCGGTTGTTGTCCATTCGGGGGACGCCGGACCAGGAGCAAGCGTCGTGGCGTTTGCACCATCTTGACCCGGCGCCCGATTATGTTGGCGCGGTCGCGGTCCGTGGGGGCGAGGAACGGATCGTTTCTCGGCGTTGGACGCCGGACCTCATCACCTTTGCTTGATCCGCGACGGTGACCAAAGTTTTCCGCGAACGGGTTGCCCGCCGTCCTAAATCGTCGATGGGACACGGAAAAACTCATCACGACACGCCGCGGCGTTTTTGTTACGATTCCCCGGGTGGTCGGAAACGCCGGTCGCTGTGAATTGCGGATTCTCGAACGTCATGGATGAGGTGTGGTCGTGAAGTACTCGTCGTTCCTTGCCGGGGCGGGTCTATTAATGACGGTGCTGGGGGTGGGTTGCTCCCAATCGAGCGAAACACCGCCCACAGCCGCGGCGCCCGCCGAAGACGCGGTGAACATCAGCGCCAACCAAGGCGCCGTAGCGTTGGCCTCGGCCACCGCGCCCCTTGACGGACCGCCGCCGCCCAAACCTTCGGCGGCGCCGCCCGAAGACGCGACTGCGATTACCGTCGAGCAACTTCACGAGACGATCCGCCGCGCCAACCCGAACTATAACGGTCTGGGGCAGTTCCGCATTCAGAATGGCCAGGTGCTGGCGATGTCGCTGCGCGGGGCGGCGGTGACCGACCTGAGGCCGTTGTCCACGTTGCCGCTGTTCGCTCTCGACCTGACTGGCGCGCCGGTGAGCGACCTCTCGCCGCTCAAGGGGATGCCGCTCCAGCACTTGTTTGTGGGCGGAACCCAGGTGCGCGATCTTTCGCCGCTGATGGGAATGTCGCTCGAAACGCTGGACGTGATGGACGCTCCGATCGCAGACTTCTCGCCCCTGCACGGGATGCCCCTCCAACAACTCTTTATCGAAGGCGCTCCAATCAGCGATCTAAGCATCCTTGCGGGAATGCCGCTGCAAGCGCTGTACTTGAGCCGCACCCCCGTGAGCGACATCACGCCGTTGCGGGGAATGCGACTGGAGCAATTGAGCCTAGCCGGCACCCAGGTGCGCGACTTGACCCCGCTGGCGGGAATGCCGCTGTCGATGCTCTGGTTGAGCGATGCACCGGTGAGCGATCTTTCGCCGCTCCAGGGCGCCCCGCTAATGAGCCTGACCATGAAAGCCACGCCGGTCCAGGACTTGTCGGTTTTGGCGTCGATGACGAACCTGCGGCGGCTTCACATTGCCCAGTCGGGAGCGACCGACCTGACGCCCTTGGCCGGGCTGCACCTGACCCAGCTCGTTTTTACCCCCAGCCGCATTACGCGCGGCATGGAGATGGCCCGGCAAATGGCCACCTTGCAGGAGGTCGGCACGGTGTTCGACGATCCGGAGAACAGCAACGTGATGCCCGCCGCCAAATTCTGGGAATTGCTCGACGCTGGCCAGATCCAGTAGGCGCCAGCGCGTCGTCCATGCGGCGCCCTCGCTCCCGCGAGTGCGCTTTCACGGGGTGTACTCGCTCCGCCAAGTGCGTCGCAGATCAACGCTTTGTAGCCGTAATCATTCGGCAGCGGTCGCCGGATCGATGCGCTCCATGACTTCGCGATACAGTTCCTCCACGGCGGGGTCGTCGGTATCCCAGAGCGGCTCATTGTGGTGAAAGTGCAAGACCACGACATCGGTCACGCCTTCCAGGCGTCCGCTGGCGAGCGAAACGACTCCATCGCCATCGCCTTCGCGAATTTCCGCCAGGTCCGAGAGACGCCGCTTGACCCCGTCTCCCACCCACCGCGTCCAGCGCCATTCGCGGTCCGACTCTTCCGCCGCCACGCTCCACATCTTGGCGGTCCCCGCCGGCAACGGCGCCTTGTCGCCCAGGAAAATCGCGTAGTGAATTTCCGCGTTGCGAGAACGGGCATTGAGTTCACACAAAAAGCGCGAATCGAGTTGTAACTGTTCGGCGGCCGGACCAATCGCTGCTTGCAGTAATTTTTGGCTGAGGCGAACGGCAACTTGTTCTTCGGGCGCCTCCAGTTCCGCGGCGGGCCGCGCCTCGTGGCCTAAGCTGGCCAAGGCCGATCCGTGATTGGGCGGCGCGATCATCAAGAGCTGCGTGACGTTGCCAGGATTCAACTCGGGATCTTCCACCACCGCCCGCGCGACCACACCGCCGAGCGAGTGGGTGAGCAACGTAATGTCTCGCTCGGGCTGCTTTTCGGCAATCTCGCGCAAGCTTTGCGAAAGGAGCTTGGCCGATTCTTCAATCGGCTGGTTCGACGCATACTCAAAACGTCCGACCGGGAATCCTGCATCGCTCGGACCGGCCAGCATGGCGCCCGCGCGGTCACGGTTGGAGTAAAAACCATGGACCGCAATAATCAAGTTTTGCTTTATTGGAGCATCTTGCCAGCCGTCTTCCAGCGCCAAACCCGGCTGGCGTCCGCGGCGCGCCAACGACGCTGGATGAATGCCTTCCAGCGTCCCCCGGACTTGCGCCATCAAGAGGTCACTCGCTCCGCTCCAAACGGTCTTGGATGAAAACCGCATCGGGTCGACCGGTTGCTCCGGCTCTTGGGCCGCGACCGGCGCAACGAAGAGCAGACCAAGAAACACGCCCAGTCGGCGTTTTCGAATATTCATTTTGCTGGCTCCATCAACCGGGAACACCGGAGGAGTTTGCTGCTATTATACGGTATTCGTTTGCTTTTTCGACGTTTGAGGGGGTACTTTCGCGCGTCCCCTTGGCTCCAGCAAAAAACGGTCAAGCATTTGCAGAACGAATGCGCCATGTGATGTGGGTCTTGCTATTCGAGCCACCCCTGGCGGATGACCGTCTCCCGCGAAATTTCTTCCCGGCCTCTAACCGTCGTCAAGGCGTGCAAGTCTTTGGGCGGCACAGCGGGATCAAGCGAGTAAGCGTGGCAACTATCGGCGAACACGACCAGAGGCTTCTCTCCCCGCGTCTTTAACGCAATTTCTCCCTGTGGTCCCTTAATCCGGAAATCCTCGGCCGAAGCGGTCAAATCCCGCGGCGCCGACCACGGAATTTGGAGTTGGTCTACCTCCATCAACAAAATCGTGTTCTCCGCGCCATCGGCAAAGTCCGCCAGGCGCGTTGAGCCAACGCCGGGAAACGCCGTGCCAGGCCCCGTGAGCACCACAAAACTCGTCATGCCGTCCGCCAAATGCGGTTGCCGACGCGAGCGAAACACGGCCGGCGTCTCCTGCAGAAGCCGAGAGTTATTCGGCCCGTCCCACGGTTCCTTGAAGTCATAAGCGTCGTAGCGTGCTTTTTCTTCCAACCATGGCAGCAGCAGCACGCGCCAACTGTGCAGGGGCCGTCCTTGTTCATCGGCCACTACGGCCGGCGGAAAACAGCCGTAGGTATCGTGATAGTTGTGCAGGGCCACAACCAACTGGCACATTTGCCCCTCGGTTGCGGCGCCCAAAGCCGCCCGTCGCGCCTGGTGAACGGCCCGCGCCAGAAATGCCAGAACCGCGAACAGTCCGCAGGCCACCGTGACTGCGATCAGGAGGCCACGGACGGTAAACCGAAACCGGGGTTTGATCGGATCATTGGCCACGCCAGGGAAACTCATGCACGCGCGGGCTTTACGGCGCTGATTAAGAAGGTGGGATTGAGCGACTCAAAACGCATTCGCTCCAGTTGATATACCCCGCGAGAGACTTGCACCATCCGTACCGCCACGTCGGCGGCCCGCGACAGCGCCGTTCGCACGGCGGCGATGTTTTCGATGCTGCTCACCTGCACCACAATCCGTCCGCCCGGCTTGAGCCGTTCATGCGCCAGTTCCGCAATGCGCCCCACCGCCCGCCCCGTGCCGCCCACGAACACGGCGTCCGGCGCGGGCAGCTTTTCCCAGGCCTCGGGCGCTTGCCCCAGCACGGGCTTGAGGTTGGTTACGCCGAACCGCTGCGCGTTGGCGACGATAAGCTGGTGGTCCTCAGGGTCCATTTCAATGGCGTAGACCGCGCCTTGTTGGGCGATTTGCGCGGCTTCAATGGCGACCGAGCCGCTGCCGGCGCCAACATCCCAAACGATGCTCTCGCGACCCAAGTCCAGCTCCGCCAGCGCGATGGCGCGGACCTCGGCGGGCGTGAGAAGCCCCCGGTGCGGCTGCGTTTGCAAGAACGCCAGGTCGGGGTTGCCGAACAACCGGCGGCCACGCATTTCGGTCGGCCGGTCGGGTGGTTCGGGCTTGCGAAGTAAGATCAAGACGTTGAGCGGCGAAAACTCCTGCCGCGCCACTTCGGTCAAGTCGCCCTGCGTCACGCGTTCGTCGGGAGAGCCGAGATTCTCGCACACGTAGGCGGTAAAGTAGTCGATCTTTTGATCGAGCAGCGCTTGCGCGACCGCCGCGGGAGGAACCGACTCAGTCGTGAACAGCCCCGCTTTTTCGGCCAAGCGCACTTTGTCGACGACGCGGCCCAAGGGATGGTTGGCCAGGTCCGCCAGGTATGCTTCGTCCCAGCTTTCTTTGACGCGGGCGAAGGCGAGTTGCATGGTGCTGACGCTCGGAACGACCTCGCAGTTTTCCTTGCCCAAGCGCTGCACCAGGTACCGCGCCGTACCGTAGAACAGGGGATCGCCGGTGGCCAGCAGCACAATTCGCTGGTGCGGCGCCGATTCAATGCGCTGGACCATTCGGTCCAGATCGATGCTCACCGGGGCTCGTTCGCCCGCAACCTCGCCCAGCGCTTCGAGGGTGTGAGGACTGCCGAAAATCAATTCGGCCTGGTCGATTCGCTCACGAGCCGACGTTGTCAGCCCCTCCAAGCCGTCATCGCCAATGCCGATGATGTAAACCCGTTCCCGCGTCGCCAAGTTCGTATCTCCTTGAAGGGTGGCGATCGTTCGCCGCTTGCGCGAAGCGATTCCCAAGGAATTGTAAGATTAGATGCCGCCGACGACACAACCGGGGGCGTCCCGTTTGGGAGTTCGGCCGCGATGCGTTGGATGGATTTTACGTCAATCGGCCCTAGAACGAAATACGCGGACGACCTTGCAAGGCCCTGCCGCGGCGCTGAACCATGAAAAGAAAAAAACGCATTTTATTTGCTTTGTTTTAACGGCGTCACTACTTTGAGAGGGAACTTAACCTATTGGGCGTGGCCCTCGAAGAACTGTAGCCGTATGGGCGATTTTCGTCGGATCGAAGTTTCCCAGTGGGAATCCAATGGTCGTTCCGTCTCGGTGATCGAGGTGCTGGAAGACAAACTCGCGGGCGCGGCGGTCATGCAGGAATTGGCGCGCGAGTTAGCCACGGTCCTCGAACGAACCGAATTTAAAGACGTGGTGCTGAGTCTGGCCCGCGTCGAGTTCATCGCCAGCGCCGCGCTCAACCGACTCATCAATTTTCATAAACGAGTTCACGACGCGGGCGGCAGGCTGAAACTGTGCAGTCTCCAACCCACCATCGAAAAAGTATTCATCGCCACCCGATTAAATCAGGTGTTCGATATTCGGACGAACGAGGCCGACGCCCTGTCGTCGTTTTAGCGTGCTCCGACGCGTATGCTTCGCTGTATACCGCCTCGCCGTGCGCGTTCCTAATCCCCATAGACCGGCCCGCCACCGCTGTCCTACCTTCCTTGCCGCCCCAACGGCCATCATCGCGGAGAAACGCGCATGGAATCGAACTGGGGGACGCAAAGCCAACCAAGTGAATCGCACCTTACGCGGACGATGGCGCCGAGCAGCCTCGCGTCCCATGAGGACGATGCCTCGCCGCTCACGCTCATTCCCGATGGTTCGCCGGTCGTCGCGAACTACCAAGGCGCGGCCAACGGCAAAGGAAAACGCAACTCCTCGGCCCTGCACGGGGAGCAAGGACCGGCGCCGTGTAGCGCGGGTGATTTATCGCGTTTATTGCTTTCCAGCCGCTTGTTTGAAGTAGGACAGCTGGAAGCCTGGATGCTCGACCGAGCGCATGCGCCATTCGCCGATAGCGCCGCTTTAGCGGAAGCCCTGGTCCGCGAAAACTTACTGACGGCCTACCAGGCCGAAATGTTGGCCAACGGTCACGTGCGTGGCTTGGTCCTGGGGCGGTACGAGGTGCTTCTCCCGTTAGGCGAGGGCGGCATGGGCATGGTGTTTCGCGCCCGCCACCGCCGGATGCGCCGCGACGTGGCGCTCAAGGTTCTGCCGCGGGAGTTAGTGAATTCGGACGAGGCGGTCCGGCGGTTTCATCGCGAGGTGCAAGCGGCCGCTAAACTTCACCACCCGAATATCGCCGCCGCCTACGACGCCGACGAAGACGATGGCGTTCACTTTCTCGTAATGGAATTAGTGGAAGGCCCGGACTTGGCCAACTATGTGGCCGAGGCCGGCGAATTGCCCCCGCCGGTGGCCGTCCAATTGACCATTCAGGCGGCGCGGGGCCTTGCGCATGCGCACTTGCAAGGCGTGGTGCATCGCGACGTCAAGCCAGCCAATCTGGTGGTCAACGTGCAAGGGACGTTGAAGATCCTGGATATGGGGTTGGCGCAACTCCGCGCGCTCGGCGCCGACGACGGCTTGGAATTGACGCAAATGGGACAGGCCATGGGCACCATCGATTATATGGCGCCCGAACAGGCCGTCGATGCGGCTTCGGTGGATCATCGGGCCGACATCTACAGCCTCGGCTGCACGATGTTTTACTTACTCTCCACGCGGCCGATTTCGCCCGATGGGTCGATTGTGCAAAAGCTCCTGTGGCACCAGGCGGCGCCGCGACCGTCGCTCTTGGACTTCTGCCCCGACGCCACCGAGCGCTTGGACGCCATCTTTCAACGCATGGTGGCGCCCGATCCCAACGACCGTTACGACCTGATGCGCGACGTGGTGGAGGACCTCGAGCGGGTATTGCCCGAACTCCGTTTGGGCGATGCGGAATTGCCGCTCATCGGGTCCGATCTGGCGTTGTACATTGGCTTGGACGCGCCGGCCCCGCAGTCTAGCATGCGCGTCGGCGGCGATGCCGCTTTGGCGCCGCTCCACGCCACCTTGGCGCCGCGGAAGTCAAGCCTTCCCCCGGAGCCTGGCGCGCCTTGGGCCGGTCCGCTGGAACAACAGCTTGCGGCGGCGGCGATCATGATCGGTAAAGACATCTCGGCCGAAACCGTCGATGGCCGCGTGATCCGCGGCGTGGTCAATCGGCTGTCGGTCGAATCGCTGCCGGGCAATCCCTCGGCGCGCTCGGTCCGTCTGCACGTCGGCTCCGCCGACTTCGCGCTGCACGAGATTCGCGAAGTCTTCTCGGGTAACGGCTGACGCTTTAATTGTGTTTTTGCTTTGGTCGCTCGCCCGCAGGCGAGCGGCCGGAATTCGCGGGCCGGTCGAATCGTCGTTGGACGTGGTGCAACGCGGGCGCTCGCCAGCCACAAGTGCGGCGCCATTGGCCGGGTCACGGTCCCCCGCTAGCCAGTGAATCTTGTCGCGCGCATGCCATCGCCGTTGTTGTATGCGATTGGCTGGGGGGGTAATGTGATGAATAGGCGCCGTCCTCAAGGATTCACAATTGTTGGCATTCCGGAGGAGTGCAGCCATGGACGAATTTCGCCGGATCGACGTTTCCCTACTCAACGGAAGCGCCGGGTTTACCGTGGTGGTGGAGGTTTTGGACCGCTGTCTGCACGAAACGCACGTGGTGCGGGAGTTATTCGAGGAACTCACGCAAGTGATCCACGACACCGATGCTGAACATTTGGTGCTGGACTTGTCGCGGCTAAATTATGTATCAAGCAGTTTCCTGAACCACTTGCTCGACCTGAAGGACGAAGTTGTCGAAAAAGGTGGGCAACTTCGCCTGTGCGGTCTCCGGCCGGAGATCGATGAAATTTTTGCAATTACCCACCTCAACACGCAGTTGGCGATCGCCCAGGATCGCAAGGCCGCTCTTGCATCGCTTGGTAGGTCCTTGGGATAACGCAACTTGATGAACGCCGTCGTTTCGACCACTCCCAACGCGGCCGTCGTCGAACTGCGGCGGCTTTCAATCACTGCCGGGGGCCGACCGCTCCTGCGCGAGGCGCACGCGCGCTTCCATCCCGGCGGGATTTCGCTCATCGTCGGATGCAGCGGTGTAGGAAAGTCCTTACTCCTGCGCGTTATGGCTGGCCTCCACCAACCGCGCGAGCGGGGCGTGGAAGTCACTGGCCACGTGAGTATCCGCCGGGCCGCCACGGAATCCACCGCCGACGGCGCCGCGCGAGACGCCTCGGTCGGAGTCGTCTTTCAGCACTTCGCCTTGTTCGATGAATGGCGACCGCTGGACAACGTGCGGTTCGCCTATGCGCATCGTCACCACAACCACGCGGGAGCGTCTCGGCCGGCCGAGTTGCTGGATGAACTGCGCGTGCCCGCCAATACCGCGACCTCGGTCCTGAGCGGCGGACAGCGGCAGCGCTTGGCGATTGCGCGAACGCTGGCCTACGATCCGGAAGTCATTTTGTACGATGAACCGACCTCCGGCCTGGACGCCGCCACCGCCGCACAAGTGGCGGCGTTAATCCGAACCACGCACGCGGCGCACCGCAAGACCTCGATCGTGGTGACGCACGATTTTGAATCACTCACCCCCATTGCCGACGAAGTTTACTTGCTCGACGCGCAAACGCATTCACTGGTGGCGGTCCCCCGCGAGGAATGGCCAAACCTCAAAGACCGACTGGAGCCACCAGCGCTGGAAACCACGCCCGCGCCGACAGGGCGCGCTGCGCTGACGTCGCGCGCCAAGCGACTTCGCCAAACCGCGGTGGATTTTTTCGTCGCCACCAGCCGCACGGTGGAAGAGGGTTTGCTCTCGCCTTGGCGTCTGCTCCCGTTATGGAGAAGTCCCCGCTGGGGGCTGCGCTGTTTCTGGCATTTCTTGGCGCTGGTGGCGGGGCCGACCGCATGGTTGTACATTGCGATCGCCGGGGCGATTGTCGGCTATGTAACCACCTACTTCACGTTTCGCTTCCTGCCCTACGCTGGATATACCGAACCGCTGCTCATCGAAGATTTGTTGGCCGCGATGGGATTCGCGCTGTATCGCATCCTGACGCCCATCCTGGTGACCATCCTGGTGGCCGCGCGGTGCGGCGCGGCCGTGGCGTCGGACGTTGGCGGCCGCGCCTATGGACGGCAACTCGACGCGCTGCGCACTTTTCAGGCGCCTCCCAAACGCTACTTGCTAACGAACATCCTCTACGCGTTCTTACTCGGAACGCCGCTGCTGTTGGGCGTTGGATACCTTGTTGCATCGGGAGTGAGCGCCGTCGTTTTTTCGGCTACGCATCCCGAACGGGGGCCCGAGTTCTGGGGATTACACTACCACAACCGCCTGCGCCAGCCCGGCGCGTCGGTCTTCACAGGAACCGGGTGGCTCTTGGCCAAAACGCTGTTATGCGCCGCGGGTATCGCCTCGATCGCTTACCACCGCGGCGCTCAGGCCAAACACTCGCCGCGCGCGGTCAGCACCGGAGTCACATCGACCGTGCTTTGGGCGACCCTGTGGGTGCTGGTGATCCACTTTGTCTTTGCATTCTTCGAATTTGAATCGCAGGCCGTCCCATGAGCGCCGTCCCCGCCCAGGAGCTGATTCGGCGTGCCCGCGATGGTGACCGAGAGGCGCTGGGTGTGCTGCTGGACCGTTACCGTCCCTACTTGCGAATCCTGGCGCAGCGCCGACTGGAGCCGGTGCAAGGCCGCGTGGATGCATCCGATGTCGTGCAGCAGACATTTCTCGAAGCCCAACGCGACTTTCCCGCCTTTGGCGGCAAGGAAGAACCTGAGTTGATTGCCTGGCTGCGGCGCGTATTGGAAAACAACGCGGCAAATACCCTGGAACGCCATTGGTTCGCCCAAAAACGCCGCGTCGATCGCGAACGCTCTCTCGACGATACCCACGGCGGAGGAACGCCCTTGCATCGGAGCGTCGCGGCCGAGCAAACATCGCCCAGCCGCCGCGCCATGCTGGGCGAAGCCGCAGTGCGGTTAGCGGAAGCCCTGGAGACGCTCCCCGCCGATCAGCGCGAGGCGGTCCGTCTGCGGCACCTAGAAGGCTGGACGATCGCGCAGCTTGCGGGGTATTTTGAACGTAGTGAAACTGCGGTGGCGGGGCTGCTTAAACGCGGGTTACGGGGGTTGCGAGAACACTTCCGCGGCGAAGACAATCATTAACCATGCTTTCGTCGTCCGATAACTCGCAACGGGAAGCGCTGCTCGACCAGTGGCTGGCCGAGTACCTGCGGCGCCGCGATTCCGGCGAACCGTTCGATTACCGGGAGTTCGCCCGAGCGCATCCCGACTTGGCCGAAGACTTACGCGCCTTGATCGAAACCGCCGACTTGGTCGATTGCATGGCGGGCCCCTGGGAGAGTACCGACGCTCTGAAAATGTCCGAAGCCTTGACTTTCAATCCCCTGGAGGTGAACGGTCCCCCGGACGAGCCCTCGACGCAAGCCGGCCCGCTTCGACGGCGCCCGCGCGGGGATGAAACGCTCGCGTTTGATCCTCTCGCCACGGGGCGGCCCGCGGGCGAAGCGTCGCTGCCGTTGGAGATCCGATCGGCGCCGCTGGATGATCTTCCCCTCTTGGAAGACGAAGCGTGCATTTTCGGCGACTACGAGTTGCTGGAAATGCTCGGCCGGGGGGGCATGGGAGTCGTCTACAAAGCGAGGCAAATCAGCCTCAACCGCATTGTGGCGCTCAAGATGATTCTCTCGGGAGAATTCGCCTCGGAATCCGACATTCGTCGGTTTTACGCCGAAGCCCAAGCCGCCGGGAAACTGGGCCATGCGCACATCGTCAACGTGTACGAGATGGACCAGGTCGACGGCCGGCATTACTTTACGATGGAGTACGTTGAAGGCCGGACGCTGGCCGACACGATTGGCCGCCGGCCACTGGGCCCCCAGCGCGCCGCCCGCTACTTGGAATTGATCGCGCGCGGGGTGCAATGCGCCCACGACCACGGCGTGCTCCACCGTGACCTGAAGCCCGCCAACGTGATTATCGACGAGCGCGACGAACCGCAGATTACCGACTTCGGGTTGGCCAAGGACCTTTCGCAAGACACCCACTTCACCGCCTCGGGAGCTGCGATCGGTACGCCCGGCTACATGGCGCCTGAGCAGGCGGCCGGCCGACAACACGAAGTCGGCATGACCGCCGATGTGTATTCCCTTGGCGCCATCTTGTACGAGATGCTCACGGGCCGCGCCCCGTTCACGGGCGATTCGGTGGTGGACATCATTCTCGACGTGATCCACAAGCACCCTCTCCCGCCGCGCGTGGTCCACCCGCAATGCGACCGCGAGCTAGAAGTGGTGTGCCTGAAATGCCTGCACAAGGACCCCGCCAAACGCTATGCTTCGGCGCAGGAAGTGGCCGAGGAAATGCGACGGTTTCTGGAAGGCCGGCCCATACAAGCGCGGCCGCTAGGCGTGACGCGGCGGTTGGGAGTTTGGGTTCGCGACGTGCCGCTGGTGTCGGCCTTGCTAGGCCGCCGCGTTTATCACCCCACGCCCTGGCAGGTGCGGTCGCAGTGGCTGGCCGTGGCGGTGATTTTCTTGGTCGCCGTCTTCGCGACCGCGTGGCTACTGCGCGAAGCCCCGCTGCCGCCGCAAATTCGCATTGCCTCGGGCGGCGCCGGAGGAATGTATCATGGCGTCAGCCAGGTGTTGGCGGCACATCTGCAAGAACAAACGGGGCGCACCGCCCTAGCCGTCGAGACCGCCGGCTCCTACGCCAATCGGGAATTGCTGGAGCGCGGCGACGCCGAGATCGGGTTGCTGCAATCCGATGCCCTGACGTCGCGGTCATTGGCCGTGGCGACGCCCCTCTATTACGAGACCGTCCTGGTCGTCGTCCGCAACAATCGAGGCATCCACACGCTCGCCGACTTGGCGGGCAAGTCCGTAGCTCTTGGCCCAAGTGGGTCGGGCATGCGCAACACGGCTCTCACGATCTTGAGGCACTTTCACATCGCGGAAACGGAACTCAGGCATTCCGAGGCGCGATTTTCCGACCTCATGAACGATGCGAACCTTGATGCGGCGTTTGTCATTTCTGGTTTCGACAACTCCGTGTTGCGGCAATTATTCGAACAGCCCGACCTGAAAGTACTGCCTATTGTCGCCGCGCTCGAAATCGCCGACACCGAGCCAAGCCTCAAGGCCACCCGCCTCATTCCCGATCAGGCGCCCGACTACCTGCGCGCCCACCTTCCAGCCGAAGGGATGCAAACACTCAAAACGCCCGCGTTCTTGACCGTGCGCTCCGACGCCTCGCCCAAGCTCGTTCGGGCGACGCTGGAAGCGATCTACCTGGGCAGCGATTTGGTGAGCCAGGAAGGGCTGATCCCCCTCGAACAAGCGGCCAAGTGGCCCTTGCTGCCCCTTCACCCCACCGCCGCCGAGTTCTTCCGCGACGCGCGAACGCCATAAACGCCCCCAACGCACAACACACCATCAAACGCCACCAGCACACGACCGCCTCGTCCCCCGCCTGTCTACCACATCCGCGTGACCATCAAGATTTGCGCAATGTGAGCCTTCCAGACAACCCCGTGGGCCACGCCTACCGCAACAAGCGAACGCAGCCGAAGCACGCTCCCCATTCAGGCGCCCCCATCATTGTCGCCACCAGCCCCAACCACAATTCGCGTTTTCCCTGTGAAAACTAGAGAAACCAGTCCACACATGCCGAAAAACGACATGTTCCCGACCCCATCTTGCACGACCTCCAAGTGCATCCTAGACTAAAAACACAAATTCCCCTGTAGCTCAGTTGGTACGCTAAGTCAGTAGTGGGCAAACGCGAAAAACCCAAGGAATTCCTTGGGTTTTTCGCGTTTTACGTCCTTGGGAGGTTGTCCCGAAAAACCCGAAATTTACCCGATTTTCGACGATTTTAGTGCCAAGAAAGTGCCATCGCAAATCGTCGCGAGAGAACCGCGATCTGCGTCACTTCGCCGACCGGCGGTGGCAACCCACGGTTGAAGGTGCAAACCCTATGACTTTCCGTGGTTGATCGTAATGAATTTGAACACGACATGGAGTAACGCCGAGCCCCGATGAAAGATGTCCCAACCCTGGCTGCCATGAACGGTCAATTGATCCGGGACGAAGGGCACCGCAACCCGATGGTGTTTGCCCAGTTGGCGAGTACGAGCCCATGTTGTTCGAGGAACCCTGGCGACCGCCCCAATACATACGCCTCCTCATCAATTGACTTAAGAATCTCAGCCGAATTGTTAGCAGAATTAGGTAAAGCGTTTTCGGCCGATCAACTTCTGACGGAGCCGTCTTTTGCGGAAGGAATCAGGCCGGGCATGATTCCATTCGTAAAGCACTTTTCTGTGAGATCAGAACGGAAGAGATCAAGGCAATCCGTGGTATACCTTGGGCCGAGTCGACTCACAAGGCAACGGCGGCCGCACAAGCGACTTACGGGAACCAGTGGAAAAAGCAATGACTCGGGTCGGTGCACCTACACCGTTGTTCCAAAAGGAAAATGAGCCGCATCGTGTGGGCATAAATCACATGGCGTGAGTTGCTGCTTCCAACGGGGCGGCAATTCAGTCTTTGTTGGTGCGTTAGGCATCGCCATACAGATTTGCTAGCCGTAGCCTCACGTGGAGCGAGTCGGGCGACGACGATCTCGATACCATCACAGCCGATCCAACGGACTTCTTACACCGTAGGCTCCACGCTGCAATACGTGCGTATAGATCATCGTGGTGCGAACGTCGGCGTGGCCGAGCAACTCTTGCACCGTCCGCAGGTCCGCCCCACCTTCAAGCAGGTGCGTGGCGAACGAGTGACGGAGCGAATGGCATCCAGCCGGCTCGTGGACTCCGGCTGTTCGTAGGGCCTTCTTCAATGCTTTTTGCAAGCGGCTTTGACGGATGTGGTGTCGGCGGGTGATCCCCGATCGCGGATCGGTTGATAAGCCTGGCGTTGGAAACACCCATTGCCAACCCCATTCTCGGGCCCGCGTGCGGGTACTTCACCGCCAAAGCGAACGGCAGCTCCACTCCCGCAATCTGGTTCCGCTGATCTTGCTCCCACACACTGCGAACCCGTTCGAGATGCCGCCGCAACGGATCACGTAAGCGTTCCGGGAGGACCGTGATGCGGTCCTTCTGTCCCTTTCCTTGCCGCACAACAATCTGCGACAAGTCAAAGTCCACATCCTTGACGCGCAGGCGATGGCACTCCATCAACCGCATCCCCGTGCCGTACAGCAGTTCCGCCATAAGCCGGGTGGTTCCGTCCATTGCACGCAGCACTTGCCCTACTTCGTCCTGGCTCAGCACCACGGGTAGGTGAATGGACCGCTTGGCTCGTTCGATCTGCCCTAAATCTCCCAACTCGCGGTTGAGTACATGATGAAAGAGGAAGACGAGCGCATTGAGGGCTTGGTTCTGAGTTGACGCAGACACACGCGCTTCGGTAGCTAAATGCGAGAGAAACTGCCGGACCTCGGGAGCGCCCATCTCACGAGGGTGTCGCTTGTCATGGAAGAGAATGAATCGCCGCACCCAGTTCACGTAGGACTTCTCGGTGCGGTAGGACAAGTGCTTTCGCCGGATTGCATCGGCAACTACGTCGAGGAATTTCTTCGGAGGACGAGGCTCAGGACTGGCTCCATCGGGTGGCATGGAAAACTCCGTGATTCGCGAGAAAACTTGCGGTGTAGCAACATTGTGAACGCGTGTACACTTAAAGTAAACAGGGGAAAGTTGCTTGTCAAACACGGTGCTATACCGCAAAATGGCGGTGTTTAATTGCCGCACTTACGCGGTCGAATCAAATGTTGGGCTAAGGAAGTATTCGGATAGCTGGAGCGCGTGGACCAATGGACCCAGCACTCGAAGCCCTCGTTCGCGAGCACTTAGAAGGCGACGAGATCATCCTTGGCTGGGACGACTTCTTTGGTGAAATCCTGGTCCGGCTCATCAGCGAAGAAGTCTACCGCGTCCGTGCTCCAATGGCCAAGCAATTCGGATTTGGAGGCGGCCGATCACTGACCTTTAAGGTTCAGGACGGCCGTTGGGTATTCCTTAGTGCGGGTAGGTGGCGTTAGTAGCCGTGCCCAACAATGGCACTCAAGTTGACACGGCCCATCGTGCTGGAATAGGTTTGGCAGTGCTGGTTTCGGGCCGTGCAACTTAGTTTTGCGTTGTGTTGGTGAGAACAGGCATGAAGCTGCTCCTCGATCGACTGACGGCAGCGAATCCCAGATGGCGCGAGTGGGGTGAACTGGTTGCCGTCGTCAAGACACTTTCGTTCGACGAGGTCAACAGCGAATATTTGGGGAAGTTCTATACGTCGGACAGGCCCTTGGTGTTTTCTGACGCTGGCGCCCGAGAGCCTTGGCCAACGTGGATGCCCAAGTACGTTCCGGCGCTCTTTGGAATGAAGGCGGACGATTGGGAAATGGCGGGCGGCTATGCCGACTCGTTTTACAATGAACCCGCCCGTAAGGGGGCTGTATTCAGTCCGGCGGGCAACGACGTGGAGATGGGTTATCCGCTGATCGACGTGCCAGCCGAGCTGTACTGTTTCCAATCGAACAGCAGCGGTGCGCAGTTCTTCGTGAACAAGAACTTGGTTGTGCTGTATCCGAACTCCGAAGGCAAGTGTTTTGAGTCGCTGGACACACTGGAGGAGTTCACCAAGAAAAACATTCGACAGGCGCTAGCTGGCGAGCAATGGTTCGCGGCTTACACCAACCTCAGGGGACCTCTGCTCGATTGACGCGACGCAACACAACCACCAGATGAAGTTGACCGGGCCGGCATTTCGGTTCTTCGAGATACAATGTGCTTGCAGCCGGCCCGGCAACTTATCTGAAATGTTTGCGACACGAGGTCGCGTGTTTTACTGCTGGACGAAGGCGCAAGCCTATGATCCAGACATAGTGTCGTGTCACTTGTTCCTGCACCGAGGGGGCGTTCCTGGCAACGGGAAGGTCTCAAGCTCTCGGTAGCCGCTCGAAAGGCGAGTTGCACGCCCGACGGGCTGCGGGAAGGACGGGACGGGATAAGGTAACTGAAGCCTCGACTTTACGGATCGTGACCCGCGCGGAGCTAGAGCAACCCTTCGGCTCCAGAGCCAAAACGGCAATGAGGACCAGGCCCGGGGGATATTAACGGTCGCCCGGCACACGTGCAGTGTCCTCCGGTCTACAGAGGCGTCCCACCCCCGTCAGTGAAACACGCGAAACGTGGTAAGCCTGTTGCGCCAGCAACAGCGAGTATGCCAATCGCAAGAGCGGCGGACGGTTCAGCAGGTAGAGGATGCGGGAGAAAGCGAAGGCCGTGCTGTAATGGCGCGGATAGGGGCTTGTGCCCTGATCCGAAAGGATGCCCACTTCCCGCAGGTGTTACGCTACGAGAATGCTGGACAAACCCGAACCTGGAGCATGTTTACAACGGGTAGCCTCGTGCTACTAGCGGCCCAGGGCGTCGTCTTCTACGATGCAGGGTCCCTGTCGAGTCCGATCGTGGAGGGGTTGCACTCGTCGTGCAACACCGCGTCCTTCACGGGGCGTTCGTAATGCTTGAGCGACGTGCGGTGAAAGTCGCAAGCGTCGTTCTGAGGGGGCGGGGCGGCGGCGACGCCGCCCTGCTACCCGGCGGCGGTGAAAGTAATCCTTGCCATCTCGCTTTCGCCCAACGAATCCAGTCGACGAACACGCCGCTGATCGTGTGCCTGTATTCTTTGACCGCGCAGACCTCGCATACCTCTCGCAGCATTGTTGTTGTGCAGAAGATGCCGATGAAGCAACGCGCGAACGATGTGGACGCATTCGTTTCCGATGCATGGCGGCGATGCACAAGCTGGACGCTCCATCAGATGAAGTCCAACCGAACGGAGAATGCGACTTCATTGCACACGTAGATGTCATTCCAACCGATCGCGGTGGGCGACGTTCGTCGTTTGCGACTGGGTACAGACCGCAGCTGTTCATCGATGGTGATGATTGCGACGTTGAGGTGCAACTCGAAGTTGACAAGATGAACCCGGGGGAATCGGGTTTAGTATTCTGTCGGTTCTTCCGCCCGGATCGAAACCTACAGAAACTCGTTGTCGGAAAACCGGTGCTTCTACGTGAAGGTGACCGTACAATCGCCTATGGTACAGTCCTGTGGCGACGCACCAGCGAACCATCGCATGCACTGGAGCCGGCGGCCGGGCCAGATTTCAATGGAGCGTCATCACCGCCGGCCCAGTGATGCGTGACGTTCGGCGGTGGAAGCTTAGGTGGCCGGGTGGGTGAAGCCGATGCAATCCGTCACTTGATCCGGCTCGTCAGTGATGGGCTGCGTCGGAGTCGCCCCGAGCCGGAGATTGTCGCCCAACTCGTCGCCGCGGGCATCCCCGAAGATAAGGCACCGGAGTTGTTCGCCGCCGTTAAGAAGGCAATCCAAGCTGGCGTTCAGGCAGCGTTCACGGGCGGACTGTCGGCACCCGACGGGCCGCCCACCGATCTACTGTTGGCGGAAGCGTTCCGGGAGGGCCAAGCGGCGTTCCGCGGGTCCGTCAACGGGGTCTGGCTGAAGCGGCTGGCTGTCGCTGTGGGGCTGCTGTTGGTGCTCGTCCTCATGTTCCTCGGTCGGTGGCTGGGTTGGTGGGGCCAGTAACGCCGAACCACGCGTTCAACCGGAGCCGCGGGCCGCGCGGCGGTCTGAGATCAACATTGTTAACCGCGGCCCGGTTAACGCGAACGTTCGGCTAATGAGGAAATACAGGTGAGGGTAAGGGCTGAGTTCTGGGAGCAAGCGGCGCGAAGCGGACTGCCTCGTTTCCGGTTCCTCCGGCGGTCGCTCGCCCCTGAGCAGCTCGACGACGAATTGCTTGGCAGCCAATTGGAAGACGAGTGGCTCCAACTTCGGTCGCAAATGGAGCCGGGTGACCAACTTTGGCCGTTCGAGTTTCACGTCCGCCGCTACCTGGGCATGCGGCGGGGTTACCTATTGCTACGGCGCGGCCGTCCGGTCGGCGGCGTAGTCACCGAAGTCAGCTAGCCTAGCCGAACAACTCGCTCAAGTTGATGCGGCCCATCAGCGCGGGTAAGGTACAGTCAGGCCCAATTCGGGCCTTTTGGTTGGGAAGGCAATCGCGCTGGGCGCGTATCTGCTTCGGAGGCAGCGACCACTATGGCCCAAATCGACGGCCAACTTCGCGAAGCCGGCATCGTCGGGCAAGCCGCATGGCATTTCCAGTTTCACCCAGACTTTTAACCCGCAAAGCCCAACAACGGCACTCAAGTTGACACGGCCTATCGCGCCGGATTAGGTTTGGCAATGTTGATTACAGGCCGTACAACTTAGTTTTGCGTTAGCCGGGAAGACCATGAGAACACTTATAGCGACCTTTACCCTCGTTGCGTGCTGCGGTCGATCACTCGCTGACGATCCACGGAAACTAATTGAATTTCCCGTGGATCGATCAGTTGTCGACGTCGACAATGAATTCAGTCGCAACAACCCGTTCTATAAGTAAAGAGCTGGAGCTTTCTACGAAATCAAATACCTTGCGCCGTCTGCTGAATCGCTGTTCCGAGTCGCAGACGTACGACCAGAGCAGATGCCCGGAACTCTCGACGTGTTACGTGCGTTTGTTTACCAGTGGCTTGATGAATATGTACGTGGAAACGGGGCCATTGGGGCGACCGAGCTTGAAAACTGCATTGCCAGAATGGACGAACGATTCGATTTGCTGTTCGACTCGCCATTGCAGCGCAAGCTGTATCGCGTCTGGCGGGACGATGAATCTAACCAGCTCCGCTTTCTGATGGTCTCGCCGAGACTTGAAAGGGGCGGAGTCGCCGAACAATCGCATGCACCGGAACCGGCGGCCCGGCCGGTTTTAAATGATAGGTCATCACCGTCGGCTCGGTGATGCAGGTACCCGACGCTGGCGAGGGCAGATATCGAGAAGGCTCAATGCAAATCGAACCTCTTGATACGATCATTTCGGAACTTTCATCCGACAACTGGCTGAAAGCAGGGTCCGCAATACGGAAGCTCATCCCGCACGGCCAAAATGCGGTCAGCGCTCTCCCTGCCCTCCTTGGTCTCACTCTTCACGACAAAGCACCTCTTGTCTCGGATAGTATGGCCTTCATCAAGCGGCTCGGCAGTCACGCTGTCCCTTTTTTACGTGATCAGGCCGCCGGCAATAGTCCAAGACATCGTGCAATGGCGATTGAACTGCTCACCGAAGCCGGGTTCCGTCCGCCGTCGACAACGCGCCTAATTGAACAAAAACTTGACAATCGGCGTGATGACTTGCCCGAATGGGGAGTTGAACCTGACGAAATTTTTGATTTATTCAAGGCATCGCTTGGTGACCAAGCATTGGAAGTACGGTTCGCGGCAGCGTCTGCACTTGAAGAATTTGGCCAGCACGTCTCTGGAACGATCCCCGTGTTCATCGAGGCGCTTCAATTGGGTACGTTGAGCCAAATGAATTGGGCGGCGCTTCGCCTTGGCCGCATTGGCCCACCCGCGATGGCCGCCTCGCAAGCGTTGGCTGCGGCCGCGCATAAATGCCGCTACGCTGCTCTCGCCGCTTCCAACGCCCTGAGTCGCATTCGAGAAGCCTAACCAGTCAGCTAACCTCTGGCATGTGGTCCTTTAGCAAGAAATCTTAAAAAGGAACCGCGTTTCCAACTACCGTCATGCGGGAGAGGGTTTGTTTTGCTCTGTAGAAAACCTGTACCGCCAGAGAATCATGAGGTTGTGGGTGAGAACTTTCAAGAGCAAGGCGCGGCAGCGGCGCCAGTAGGAGCGGGCGTTGCAGTCTTCGCCTAGGAGGCGCTTGATCATGCTGATGATGGTCTCCACCTGCCACCGCTGGCCATACCGGCTTTGCTTCAAATGGTAATGCATCTTGCGCCGCCAGTAGCCCGTGGGCGGCTGGGCCGAAGGACGGCCATGCCCGGCGGGGATCAGCGTCCGCACTTTCAGTTCCTCCCGCCCGTACTCATGGTTGGCTTCCGAGTCGTAGCCCATGTCGGCGGTCACGGCTTCGATCGGGACCCGCTTTCCTGCGGCGGTCATTGCAGGAGGAAAGCAGCCGAAGTCCGGCCACGGCCCCTGCTCGGCCACAGCCGCCAGGATCAAGTGCGAGCGGCAGTCGCCCACCACCGTCAGCTTGGGAAAGTGCTTGTAGGAGACTTTCACCTTGCGTTTTCCGTCCTTTCCCAGCTTCTGGCGGCGCTTGGCGAAGTAGCGGCTGGTGTGCTGCGCCTCGAAGCCGCTGCTGTCGATCGCCGCCAGCTTCACCCGCTTTTTCAGTTTCTTCTTCCGCCGCGCCAGTCGCACCGTGGCGTCCAAGAGGCGCTGCGCGGGACGGGACTTGAGCAGGCGGTCGGAGGCTTTCTGCAGCGTGGTCCAGTGAGGGACGTGCTTCAGCCCGATCGCTTCGCGCAACTCGGCGCCGTCGGCCAGCACCCCCACCACGCCGCGGTAATCGCGCTTGAGAAACTCCTTGAGCACCAGGCAGGCGAAGAGTTGGTGCAGCGTAAACTTCTTGGGGCTGTACTTGTGCGCATAGGCCGGCAAGGCGTCCTGCGCCGCACGATACGCTGTCACGAGCACCCGCTTGGGAGATTTACTAGTTTTCACTCCTCATTGTACGCTTGAACATCGCCTCCGAAAATGACGTTTTCTACAGAGCAGGTTTGTTTCCTTTCTCGTGTGGGAGGTAGTTTCTCATGGCAACGGCAACTCGCTCCAAGCGTCCTTCGCGGCGCGCGTATGTGGTCCATAAGAGCGTGATCTGTCGCTGCACAAGCTCGTCATTTACCTGAGCGGTCGTCTGGGAACGGCTTCGTGGTGTTGTGCCCACTCGCCTGACCGAACCGGCCTTAGATGACGTTTCTGTCCGTAGCCTCGCTGCGCTGGTGAGAATGCGGCCGGCGGCGCACTCAGGCCGGCGCTTACGCACGCATTCGCAGGCTTCCTCCCCACGGTCGGTCGCCCTCCCGCAGTTGCCTTCACCTTGTACTTTGTCGATCGGAGCGATCATTTGGTATACTGACCTCCTTCAGACTCCCAGTCTCGTACAGGGGACTTGCACCCCATAAAATCACGCCCATGCCGGGCGTACACAAAGCGTTTAACCGGAGCCGCCGATAGCACGAGTTTTGAAATCACAGTTTTTTGGCGGCGGCCCCGTTACCGCTGTCGTTGGGCGAAGAATGTGAGACTCTGCGGGGATGCCAAGTTTCCAGAAGCGAGACGGGCTATACGGTGCGCAAATCATCACCGGCCCTGCATCGGTATTGCTACGGTTGGAACTACTGGACGCCCGAATCGAAGATTTTGACATCGCGGCGTACTCGACGGAGGGACTGTATCGCAATCCAGACGCGGCCACGGTGCGTGCACGGGTGCTTGAGGGCACCGACGAGGCCAATGAGCAATACGGCACATCATTACATCCGTGGTCGGCGCGGTACGCCGTCGAGGACTACAACGACAAGTGCTTGATGCTACGACGGGCTGCGTTTGCAATCGTTGAGCGGCTCGCGTTGTATGGCGATGGCGGTTACGAAGGCGCGTCATAGTCTTGCCCAACAACCCGCTCAAGTTGATGCGGCCCATCAGCGCGGGTAAGGTACAGTCAGGCCCAATTCGGGCCGCACAACTTACCGGGAACGTTCGGCCATTTGAAGTGAAGGAGACATGGCAGGCCGCACAATAGCTATCGGCGATATTCACGGCTGCCGGGACGCTCTGTCTGCGGTGGTCGATGCGATCGAGCCTTGTGCGGACGATACGCTTGTAACCTTGGGCGACTACATTGACCGTGGACCTGATAGTCGCGGTGTTTTGGATCGGCTTCTCGACTTGGCGGACTACTGTCGCCTAATTCCGCTTTTGGGCGACCATGAAGAAATGCTACTCGAGGCGCTAGCCGATAAGACCACCGCGGCGCGGTGGCTTCGCAATGGCGGCGCAGAAACGCTACGGTCCTACGGCTGGCTTCCCGGCGGCGTCAGGCAGTCGCTATCTAATTGGATTCCCAAAACGCATCAAGAGTTTTTGGCTGGGTGCAGTTTGTTCTATGAGACGCCGACGCACTTCTTCGTACACGCTGGCTTTCTCCCCGAATTGCCTTTAGTCCACCAACCTCGCCAGGCGTTGCTCTGGCGAGTTACGCACGCCAGCACGGCGGTTGCGCATTGTTCGGGAAAAGTGGCGCTCGTCGGCCACACGCCACAACGCAGCGGGGAAGTGCTCAATCTCGGCTTCCTCTGCTGCATTGACACCAATTGCGTACGCGGCGGCTGGTTGACGGCCTTAGAAGTGGAAAAGGGCAGAATCTGGCAGGCAGATCAGGCGGGGAATCTCAGGTCCAGATTTATGAACCCAGCAACCATCGTCGCGCCGGGTCTAACGTCGCGTTCAACTTGACACGGACCGCCTAGCGCGGTCAACTCGTATCAATGGCCCACTGGCGGGTCGTGCAAGTTAACTTTGTGTTAGCGGAGAATCTTTACGGAACAGCGAGTGCCTCAAATCGGGGAAGTAGTTGAGTGGCTGAAACCATTCAGCTTCAGAGTACGGCTTGAAACTGGCGAAGTTATTATTTGCGGTTTGGAACGATCTTACTTCGGTCGGACATTGCCGCAACAAGCATTGAAGCGGCTGGAAGCACACGGCCCTTATGCTGGCGATAAAGTTACCGTCATTGTTTCAGAGGCTTCGGCGGGCGGAATGCATCGCGGCGTAATCTTGCATCCAAGGCATTTCAGCCGCTAACCACCCGCTCAAGTTGATGCGGCGCATCAGCGCGGGTATCTTGAAGTCAGGCTCATTCCGGGCCGCACAACTTAGCGGACACGTTAGGCGGATCAAGAATGACGATCTCGTCGCGTACTCCCGAAGGCCAACCAACATCATGCCCGCTGTGCGGAGCGAACGTGGTTGTCGAGCCTTCGATTTTCATCGGCGATGCAACCTGTCCGCGGTGCGGTCAACTCCTTTGGTTCATCCAATCTCCGGAAACGACTCGCTTCTTCGCTTCGCAAGGTCCCTCAACGCGAGACCGAATCATCGCCATCGTTGCAGGCCAACTCGGCGTCGATCGAGACACGATCGCGAACAACGCAACGTTCTTAAACGACCTGGGAGCGGATTCATTGGACACTGTAGAACTGGTCATGGAACTCGAAGAAGAATTCGACCTCTCGTGACCTGCATCGCGTCGCCACGGATCGCCGAACAACCCGGTCAAGTTGATGCGGCCCACCAGCGCAGGTATCTTGAAATCAGGCCCATTCCGGGCCGCACAACTTACCGGGAGCGTTCGGTGCGAAGATCACCACTTCAACCGTCCGAATGTGGATGACGGCACATGACGCCTCACGAAGTCATAATTGCTCTGGCCCCCTGGCTCAACAAGCAGCGCCGCCCGGCTTGGAAGCCCATCGTGGAAAACGGCGACGCCTCGCCAATCGCCTCAAAATTCTGCGGCACGCCTTGGGTCGGGCCAGATGCACCCTGGCCGGACTGCGCCATCTGTTACCAACCGTTGCCGCTTTTCCTGCAGCTCGACCTGGGGAGTTTACCGGAGGAACTCGGCCAGCGTTTTGGGTTGGGCTTGCTGCAACTCTTCTATTGCACGCGCGACGAGTGCCAGGGTAACGGAGGGTGGGAGCCGTTTGCCGACGACTTGAGTCGGGTTCGCGTCGTCGCCCCGAAGGGTCCCGCTCCGTTGAGTTCCCACTCTCAGCAGGACCGCCAATTCCCGGCAAAGAAGATCGTTGGCTGGTCTCGCTTCACGGACCTCCCGAATCCTTGTGAACACGACGAACTTGGGCTGACATACAAATATGATTTCGCCTTAGGAAGTCTCAGGCTACAATGTCCCGAGTTGAGTTTTGACGTAACATACCCAATGAACGATTGCCCGGCGGAGGAAATTGCGTTAAGCGAACTTGGCGATAAGCTGGCTGGTTGGCCTGCATGGGTTCAAGGCGTCGAGTATCCACACTGCCCGCGTTGCAATCTCCGGATGATTCATGTCTTCCAGGTGGATTCCGAAGACAACATCCCGTTCATGTTCGGAGACGTCGGCTGCGGGCATATCACTCAATGTCCCCAGCACAAGGATGTGGTGGCTTTTGGGTGGGCGTGCTCTTGAAGAAGGTGTGTCTCCTTGCGGTTCAAACGTCATCGCGGGGCCAGCACCGAACCAACGGCTCAACCTTACCGGAGCCTCAGGATGAGCAGCGACAACCAAATTCCGATTCGCCTCGTTACATCAATGATGATCGCCATTTTCGCGATGGTCCTTACGGTTTTCCTTATCCTCGTCGGCTATCACTACACATTCAAATGGCCGGGCATCGTAAAATCCGTCGTGTGCGGATTGCTCGCAATTGCGTGCGGCACCTATCATGTGGCTCGTGGTCGCTATGACATCAAACTTGTCCGCGCACTTCCGAGCGGACAAACACAGGTTGGCTTTGCCCACGTCGGTGTGATTATGGGAACGGTTTTTCTCTTGACTGCTCTCGCCATATGGATCATGGCCGGGCCACCGTATTTCGCCCCACCGTTCTGACTTCCAGTTTGTTCTTGTCAGACTCAGGACACCGATGAATCGAATGCGAACACCCGGCCCGTTCTGGCTTTGGCTCATCGCCGCAATTATTTTTGCCCAGGTGGTCAAACGCAGCGTTGGTTGGTCGCTCGCCGCCGATTTTGACTCTGGAAGTCGATTTCTCGACAATTTTCTGGCGAACCTAATTCTCGGAATTCCAATTATCCTGGTTTACTTTCTTGCGTTGGGACTATTGAACTTCGGCCGCATCCATCAACCAGCCGACCAAGATGCCGGAAAAACCTTGGTGAACGCGCTACGAGCTGATCGAAATCCGAACGTGCGCGCAATCGCCGCACGCGCTTTGGCAGACTTAGACGACACTTCGGCGAGCGGAGTTGACCGCATTGCCGAGCTGCAGAGCGCCATGAAAAATGACACATCCGCATCCGTAAAGGAAGCGGCAAAAGCAGGTCTCGAAAAGCTAATGTCCGATAAATGAGCAGCCTGGCGTAACGGAGACGAACAAAACGGTGAACCGGAGCCGCTGCATTCCCCGCGCTTCAATGGTTACACAGTTGGAACGGCTTTCGGTGAATCAGGTTCGTTCCTTATGATCCGCCGTGCCGGTTAGCTTTTGTGTTCATTGCGACACGAGGTCGCATGGTGGACTGCTGGACGGAGGCGGAGCCTTTGATCAGACGTAGGATCGAAGACGTCAAAGCGAAACTCGACGCCGCCAGATGGAAGATGAACGGCGCATAAAAGCGGCCTAAACCATCCAAAGTTGGCGTTATTGTTTTAACGTCGCCATCTTATCCGGGCGTGTGGATCGGGCGACGACCGGGTTTTTCTCCCAACCAGTCGCCGTTGTGCGAAAAGCCCATTGCAGCCTTCTTACCTCGGCGGATTACACACCGAACACGGCCCATACCTTCCCCTCGCTTCGTTGAGCGAAACAGAGATTTTGCTTTTGCTCAGATGGCGACAACTACCCGTGTGGTACTTCTCGCCTGTCCTGGTCACGTAAACGGTGGTGTCGGCCGCCTGCGGCTTTGGTTCCTCGGGTGGCGGTTTAGCGGCGGTCTGCGGCCTCACGCCACGCCGGTACTCCCACGGCGGGATTGGCTCGGCGTCTGCCCATAAACCGACTCTCTTTTGCTTCGCCTGTGTTTCGGCCTCGGCCAGCCCGCGATCCTTGTTGTATTCCTTGTAGTGCCACGCCATGCCCTCGGCGACGAGTTCCTTATTGATCCAGCGGTTGCCGAGAAAGACGTGCCCAAGGGTGCGGCCATACCGATCCTTCTCACGCCATTCCACATGCACCGACTCGCGGAACACTTTGTCAGCAAGCGATTTGCGGGCGACCGACCCAAACGCTTGATTGCTCTCCGGCGTGTCGATTCCTTCCAGGCGAATCTTGTGCTGGGTCTTGGCGGCGTCGAGAACGGTTAGGGTGTCGCCATCCGCAATCGCCACCACCTCGCCCTGGATGACCTTGGGTGCGTTGGCGACGAACTGGCGGTCGGCCTCACTGAGCCTGTCGAGCGGGATCGAGATCGTAGTTCCATCGGCCTTACGCAGCCGAACCTGCGCATCCTGAGCATCGACGAAGCTGGCTTGGATCGAGAACCGGCCTGTGGCGTCGGTCCATGCGCGCGGGGAATCACCGCTCGCGGTGGCGAGCGGAAGGAGGAGCAGAACGAAAATGAGAGGAATTGCACGCCGCATGTTTGGTCAAGACGTTCTGGGCGTCGCGTCGGCTCGGGTCAGGACTTCCAGAGTTACCCGATCATACGCTATGACGCTCTCGGATTCCCAAGAATCCGTCGCGCCTTCGCTACTGACCCTTGGCATTGCCCATCGGTCGATCTCGACGGTTTCGACCGTAGGGTCACTAAACAACGCACGTCCATCTTCCAGTGCGTATTGCTTGTCCTTCCGCAAAGGGGTTTCCCGAAGCACCACACCATCCTGATTTTTGGCTGCCGCTAAGTACGACGCCATGACAAGCACCTCCCCGATAAGCGAAACGAGCCTCAAAAAGGCTGCTCGCATTTTAACAAATGGCATTTGCGCGGCCATATTAGCAGATGCCCGCGGCATAGAAGGTGTCGTGAAGAAGACCGAACTACTGCGAAATTTTCGCCCCGACCTTCTCCCAATATGGCCTCGCGATCCGCACGTACTCAACGTCGCCACCTGAGAGCCGTTTCACATTGTCGCTGAGAACCGATCTACAATTCCCACGCAATCGCCGACTCCAACACGGTCAAATGTGCGGCCTTGATCGATGACTCCGCTCCCTCGCTGGAAATTGAAAGAACAACACTATTTGATCGCCGTCATTATCGTAGCACGGCAGTCCAGTCTGCCGGAACGCACTATCCGGCTCGACCGATCCGCTCCTGTTCGTCTAGCTGCGGGGCGGTCTGCGACTCGCCGCCCCTCCTCTTTACTGTCCAACAAAGCACGCGCATTAGCGAAATTGGCCTCGCAGCGCTATCGAAAAGATTTCTTGTCGCGTTTTGGTGGCTAATCGGCATATTAAGGGTAGGCCAGGTGATCGACCTTTCGCTGATGAGCGAGTCGTCACCCCCTGTGTATCCAGGTAAGAAAACGTGCTGGCCTTTGAGGAGGAAGTGCGGAGTTCTAGTCGGCGCCTCCCCAAACCTGTTGCCCCTTTCCACAAGGAGTCGGACCAATGGTGCGCAGAAAACTGATGGTAGCGCTGGCTTTCACGCTAAGCCTGGCGGTTGCCGGAAAGGCAAATGCCGAACCTCCGTTAAAACTAGGCGTCGATCTGGTCTTCGCCGGGGGCGACGCGAAGGTAACTGATGTAAAGCCCGGAACCATCGCGGATGTTCTCGGAATTGAGAAGAAGGATGTCATTATTGCATTGACCAACGGCCGCGGCAGCACAAAGAAGACGTACCTGATTGACAGCCGAACAAAGGCCGACAAATTCCTTGCAGATTGCCGGGAAATGAGTGCTGGACTTTACAAGGATGTCAGCGAAGGCAAGTACAGGTACTTTGAAACCGGCGGTACTTACTACAGTTTCAATGCCGGAAGCGAGTCGTACTCGTTTGACCAGGATGAGATCAGAAAAGAGACGCTCGACGCCCCTCCGTCTGATTACTTGGACGACGCACAGTAGCCCAAGGTCTTCCAAAACCAAAATCTATGCCCTGCGATCACGGTGATGGTAGGGCAACAGCACACAACCTACCTTTTGGTCGAGCTACCGATGAACGCCATTGGTCCGTTTGAAGTCTCGCATTATTGGCCGAAAAACCTTCAAAAACCATTCGGGCTTTTGACTTCGATGAGGTCCAACGGCAAACCATCGGTAGCTTTGCTTGCTGCTTCAATTGTTTTTTGGCTCGTGTCGTCTGCTGCGAGTGGACAACAGCCAAAGCTCAAATTCGGCGTCGCGAGCGTCTTTCAGAGTGGTGAGTCGCGGGTCGTAGAGGTTATTGACGGTTCGATCGCTGATGTTTTGGAAGTTGAAAGAAACGACATTATTATTGCACTTTCCGTTGGCCGCGACGAAAGCAAAAAGACCTTCCTTCTCGACTCTCCCCAGGACGCACGAAACTTTTTGTCTGATCTCCGAGAGATGAGCGCCGGATTGTTTAAGGATGCAAGCGAGGGAAAGTATAAATACTTCGAGACGGGGCCGTCCTATTACAGCTATAACTCGGGGCGTCGATCATACTCGTTCAACAAAGACCAAATCAAAGTTGAGACCCTCGACTCTCCTCCCTCGGACTACCTAAAGCGTGCAAGGTAGCGGAAATAGGGGCCAAGCTACCGTCAAAATTACCCAAGAGGGCTGAGCTATGCGATCTCTTGCACTCGCCGCACTTCTCTTCGCCACCACCGCAACCGCCGCCGAGTTCCGCGTCGGCACTTGGAACGTGGAGTGGTTCTTCGACCATGATCCGATGGACGATGGCTCGACCATTGGCCATCAGTTCGCTGCACCAAGCGAGGAAGAGTACCTCGCCCGCGTTGCCGACATCGCCAGCGGCATCGCCGCGATGAATCCTGACGTAATGGCTCTCCAAGAGATCGAGAATGAGAAGGTGGTCCAAGATGTGGCCGACGAATTGGAGACCACCCACAGCCTGTCCTACAATGTTGCCTTCGTTCAGGGCGGCGACACGCATACCGGCCAAGACGTTGCCTTCCTCGTAAAAGATGGGTTGAACATCGACGCGAGCCGCTTCCCCTTCACCTTCTCGGGAGATACGTCATTTAAGAACCTCTCGAAGCACTTGGCTTTGACCATCGAAGTTGAAGGCGAGCCGGTGACCATCGTGACGATCCACCTCATCACGAACCTCACGGACCGAAAGCGGCAGGCCAAGTCGCTACACGCTTGGGTCGCGAGTCTCGCGGCCGGCAACCTCATTGTGCTCGGCGACTTCAACACCGGCCTGAGTCCGACAGCTACGTCTACGCCTGCCACGAGCGAAATGGGGATCATCTCTGGCTTGGATACGGCGACAACGGCGGACGATCTCGCCGACGTTCACCAGTTCTTGCCGGTCGATCAGCGTGCGACGCACGTATCGAACAAAGCGTTCGATCGCGTGCTGCTGTCGCAAAGCCTGAACGACTCGGCGGGCCTACGTTTCCTCTCGCTGACCCGGCACCGCGATCTGGCGATCAAGGACGCCGAGGATCAGGGAGGCGGCGTCGATTACGACCTCGACGACGACGAACAGGACGTGAGCGACCACTTCCCGCTACTGGCGGTCTTCGACACGGACGGAGCACCGACGCCTCTGGCTGCTGGACCGAGCATCCTCGACCGGATTGAACGACTGCAAAGCACCCTGAGCCAGATGCAGGAAGAGCTTGAGCAGTTGAAACAGGAGATTCAGGGGTCGAACTAGATTCAGATCGCGTATCCCTGGTTTCTCCCGAATCCCTAACCCAGGATCAAGTGGGGGCCACAATGAAGCATTTCCGAGGACCGCGGGGTGGCCGTGATCCATTTGGAAGCGCAAAGAACGCCGAAACGCATAGCATTAACTTGGCGATGAGTACGGACCCGCAGACGCTGGAAGAAATCTCGGCTCGCACCGGCATTGCGAACCGCGAGCGGATCAGACAGCACATGCGATGGCTCGTTGAGCACGGCTTTGCGAGCCGAACCAGCACTGGCTGGATGCTAACCGAAGATGCATTCGCCCGTCTGCACAGCGACAAGCAGGAGGCTGACTTCTCGCTACCTGATGAAGTTGATGAATCAACACATCTGATCGAAGGTGCAACGCGCCGCATAACCGTGAATGCTTACGAAAGGAATCCCGAAGCCCGACGCGAATGCATTAGGCGCCACGGGACGACGTGCTGTATTTGTGGCTTCGACTTTGGGAAAACCTACGGCAAGTCAGCAGAAGGCTACATTCACGTTCATCACCTTCGTCCACTGTCAGAGATTGGGGTTAAGTATGTGGTCGATCCTGTGCAGGACCTGCGGCCGGTATGTCCCAACTGCCATGCCGTGATCCACTTGGATGGCGAATGTCGGACAATCGAGGAGGTAAAGCACCTGCTGAGAAGAGGCGATTGAAGGGAAGCCAGGCAGGCTTGCCAATCGGGCGACCTCAAATCACTGCCCGGTACAGGACCGGATCAAGCTGGCACAACTCTCGCAATGAGCCGTGCAGTATGTAGAGCCGCGGTACGTGTCCGAAGTTGAAGACCCGGAACAGGTTGTACTGCTGCGGAATATCCTCGGAGCAGCGAACCTCGTTGCTGGTAACGTAGAACGGAAAGAACTTACCTAGCCCGGTTGTCTTTACCTCCACCATCCGTTCCGAGTCGTCGGCATCGTCAAAGGACAAAATATCAAAGCCAAGGCCATCGCCGATGTCTTGGGACGCCCACACTACCCGCTGCGCAAGATCATCTCGGCCAGCAGCTTTAAGCCGATACCGTTCCAAGTCAACGACGAACTGCTCCCCGAGCTTGGCGAGTCTGCGATTAGCTGCATCTCGCTCGGCAAAGTCAATCTTTCGGGCTTTACGCGACAGCCACGGCTTACTCGTAGGTTTAGGTGCTACCATTTTCTCGGGTGGGTCCTCGATGAGTTGGTCGAGGTTCGGAGTCACGAGCGAGTATGGCTCAGGCGGGTTGAGCGAAGGCGAAGCGGCAAGCTGATCGAGAAAACTGGGATGTTCGTCCAAGAAGTTCTCGACTGCCGTGGCGAGGATTCCTTGATAGTTGCTCCGAGGCTTGTATCCCCCGATGTACGGCAGCCCACGCTCGACCAAGACTGCACTGACGTTCTGGTGCTTGAACTCAATCGACCCCTCGGAGCGACCTCGCAGTCTTGGAGCAAGCGCCTTCCGGTGATCCGACTTCTTGAACGATCTGCCGAGTAGCTCGGCTTCGAGCATGTCGAAGTAGTCAGCAACGATAAGCTGAACCTCCTGATCGGTCCAGTCTCTTTGGCCAAGCTTTTCTTCCTCGCCAGCATCCTCACCCCTGCGCACGACCACAAAGCCAAGTCTTCGCAATACGAAGTTTGCTTGTCCAGGGGCCTCGCCACCGCTGAACTCCTCGGGCCGCAGGACGCGGCCCATCGAATACCTACAAGCAAGTCCAACGACCGCCTTGGGAGCGTAGCGTTTGCCGTCGTGGACGAGTTCATACCCGGTCGGATGTCCGAACGGATGGTCGATACCGGCATCCAGTTCCGCCAATGTGCGGAGCACATTCTCCTTCGTTAGACCTGCGGGGATCGACTGTGGCATGGAAGGATTTTACTCTGTCTAAACCTCCTCGTCGCCTTTCGTTGAAATAAAATGGCCACGAGTGGTTGGGCCTCTGCACAATAGGCGTGCCGGCCAACCTTTCCGACACCAGAGGTTAGGTGGAACGCATGCCGAACTTTGGGTGTCGATAGGGGCCGAAGAACGGTAGCACTGGCAGTGAAAAATTTAGGACGATTTCTCGAAAGGAGAACGTCCGTGGACCGGACGCATTTAACTGTCGAACTCGTTGAAGCTTTCCAGACAATGGAGTCCAAGGGCAGGCCGATCAATACGGTCGTGCAAAACCTCTGTTCGGCCACACTGGCGGGGATTCTCGAATACGGCTGCCTGCGCTATGCACTGAACAGCTCTGTCCCGCCACTACCGGAGGCCATCGTGAAATCTGCAATAGGTAGAACGCTTTACGGAGTTCCGTCCAAGTTAGGGCTTCGCGACAATGGCCCAGCGAAGCCGCGAGCCAGAGACGTTGGGCCACGCGAGATTGAGTTCATGACGATCTCCACGCCCGAGCAGAGTCTTGAGTTAGCCTGGGATAACTTTTTGCAGCGGTTCGAGGGAGCTGCAAAGCGAATCGGGTTCTCCATCGGAGCCGCAGCAAACCTCCAATCTGCTCTCCACGAAATGGCCACCAATGCGGTGATCCATGCGCGATCGCCTGTCGCCGCCTTGGTCGGCTATCAAGTAGCTGATTCCGCCGCCCTGTTCAGTGTCGTAGACATGGGCCGAGGAGTTTTGGCGAGCCTCACTGCCAATCCCAAATACGCCTACCTCACCGAACCAGTCGATGCCATTCAGAAGGCTCTTAGTACGGGCGTCACAGGCGATGTTGGTGACGATGGCGGTTACGGTTTCGATTCAGTCTTCAAGGCGCTAGCGGAACAGTGGGGACAACTTCGGCTTCGGAGCGGAAATGGTTGCATCACGATGGACGGAACCGACGTCAGCGTCGATCAGTCGGTGCGAACGCATGTACCGCCGCTGCCGGGTTTTCAGGTAAGCGTTTGCTGCCGCGTTGACGGTTGTGGCTCCCTCGCGTCCGTGCTTTGACTTGGTCCGCCAATTGATGCCGGCCAGCCTTGACTGGCAAATGCCTTCTGATACAATCTCATAATGGGCGGTGAGATAGTGAGGAACAGAATGATCGTGGCGATGTCGAAGTTTGGCAAACGGTTGCAGGGAAAACCAGCGGGCCGCAACCACTATGCCGCCATTTGCGGCTTACTCGCCTGTGCGGTTCCGGGCGAGATTGTGTTCCTTGATTTTAAGGGTGTCGAGAGCGTCAACGCATCGTGGATAAACACTGCGATTGCTCCGATTGTCCGTTGGTCCAGCGAATACCCAAACGATTTTTATTCCGTTCTCGCTCGCTTTCCTGGAAAGGACCTCGACGAACTCGAACTTGTAGCGGAAAAGAACCAGCAGTGTTATCTCGTCGCAACGCGAGCCAGCGAGCCAGTCGAGTCCGTTCGAGTTGTCGGACCACTTGATCCAAGCCTGCGTGAAACCCTGGTTCACTTGGCCAAGGTTGGCGAGGCGACTGGGGCGCAACTGGCGAGGGAGGTTCCCGATGCGAATATCCTACCAACTGCTTGGAACAACAGGTTAAAGGACCTCCACGACAAGCGGCTGTTGTTGCGACGAAAACATGGGCGCCAACAGGTTTACTTTCCTTTCGCGAAGGAGCTTGTTTTGCATGGGTGATAATTTCCTCGAAGATCAAGCGAAAAATACGCGGAAGCGCCGAGCCAAGGCGGCGGCGAAACGCGGCACCCCGAAGCTCTTTGACCGATCGGACCGAGTTACGGAGGAGTTCACGATCGACTGTCTCGATGGGACGGCAGTCAAAACCGGCGACCTAGTTCTTTGCTTTCCCGGCCAGAACGGATTGCCTCTCGATGTCGTCATCGAGAACCGCCTCTTCGGCTCCGTGGGCGAAATTGGCGGCGGGGGCGTACTCCGACAACGCATCGAGGAGTTCGGCGTCGGAAAGCTGCGGATCACGAGCTATTGTGACTTGGCAGGAACAGCAAGAGCCGAATTGATTCAGGAGTGATTGCAAACGATGGTGTCGAATGCGCAACGCCGCCGGGAACTTCGCCCTCACGGAATCACATCGCCCGCATGTCGCTCGTGCTACTGGTTCAGGGAGTGCGGCGGGTATCAGGCGGAGCGTTCCATGCAAACTTGCTTCGAGGCAACTTGCTGCGAATTCCTCGGCAAGGATAAGGGGCAGTGCAACGCTGTGTGCCCGTACAAGAGTGATTTCGCTGATTGGCTCAGCGACGCAAAAGGGCTACGTTTCGATGACTGTCCGCCAATTGCGCAGCCCAACCTCGACCTTCCGCTTTACATTCCCGTCATCGACCATCGCTCACGGCGACGGACCACGCTGGAATGGCCAGTCGTCGCATTGCGGACCAGCGATGTGCTGCGTCTCCGCCGTGATGATCCTCCCGGCTACCGTACTGCCGCCAAGGACGCAGCCAGCCTACGAAGGGCATTCTTGATTGGTCCTTCATCGCGGATCATTCTCCGCGGCGTGGCGGACGATGCACCGCTGGAACGCTACTGGGAGAATCGACTGTTTGCAGACGCGCCCGGTCAGTTGGCTCGCCTCGGTGTCGATGGCGTGATCGGCCCAAATTTCTCGCATCTCCTGGATGTCCCGCGAACAGACAATCTCTTCAACCGTCGGAGACAAATCTTATGTCTTGATGAGCTACAAGCAGCGGGTTTACCGGTGATCCCTCACTTGAATGCTGTGATGCCGGCTGACTGGCGTTTTTGGTGCGGTTTGCTAGAGCGGAACCCAACCGTTCGATTCGTTGCCGTCGAGTTTCAGACCGGAAACAAGCATCCCGTGCAGGGAAGGAAGACAATTAAACATTTGGCCAGTATCCAGCGTGAGATCGGGCGACCGCTTCATCCGATCATTGTTGGAGGCGGACGTTTCATTGAAGACGTTGCCGCTCAATTCGGTCGCTTCACGCTCATGGACTCTATGCCCTTTGCCAAGGCGATCCGGCGCCAAGTCTTCGACCGATCCGCCGGCAACCCATGCTGGGGTCAAGGGTTTCGTCTGGTAGGTCAGGACGTGGATGATTACCTATTTGGCAATGTCAGCGGTTATTCGGCCTGGATAGCCGAGCGCGTAGCGGCTATTCTGACACGGCAAAGTAATTAGGCGAGTACGGATTTCTAAAATGAATGAGGCGTTTCATTACCCGCCAGACTTGTTGGCTCTGCTGATCGAAACCATACCGTTGCTCTGCCGGTCATACGAAGACACCCTTTTGTTTTTCAAAGGTGCCGGTGTTAGCGACGCAGCGACCCGCGATCTGGCGGAAATGGTGCAGAAGGATCGAAAGAGCATTAACAAGTACAGAATCGCGCGCACCATATTAACTCGTTTAAGCGAGGAAGGCGACGCACGGCTGCGAGAACGTCGTGAAGTTTTGAAGCGAGTCGCCGAGTTCGAAGACTTCTCGGCATGCTGGCCGGACGACCAACTCAAGGCTAAGGGACTGGTTGCCGAGATTCGCCGCGTCATTAACGTAAAGGACTCCTTCACGCGCCTGAACAACGAGCGGGAGAGGGAGCGAGTGCAACGCATGGGTTTGCTCGACGAGGAACTACGAGCAGTACAGCAAAAGCGGCGGGTCATCGAACAGTTGAAGAGCGAATTATTCGCATTGTTCGGCGAAAAGGACACGAGAAAGCGCGGCAAGGCCCTCGAATGTGTGCTCAACAAGGTGTTCGACGTTCATGGAATCCTAGTACGAGAGGCGTTTGCCGTCGCTGGCGATCCGTGCCCACAAAACGTC